>DSTMR04002__coassemble_750_pt1 | contig 41928 bp, 39 predicted proteins | sample DSTMR04002__metabat2_high_PE_036 | metagenome-assembled genome bin DSTMR04002
AAGTCAGCGTGGGATTGATGTGGTATCTTTATCTAAGTGAACCCCCGGTCTCCCACTTGGAAACCGCCCGGTCCGTGACCCCCAGTTTTTCCCCGAGGGCCGCCTGGGTGTATCCCCGCTCCCTCCGGCAAGCCGCTATAAATTTCCCGATCTTTTCCTGATCCACGAGGAACCCTCCTTTCTGGCTGTAGAATATCACAGCCGCCGCCCACAGGCCACACACCGCCGGTGGAATCCCCCACTAAAGCGCGCCTTTTTCCACTCTACCCGCGGTTGAGTCCCGCAGCCCCCCTGTTTCCCCGCTCTCGCCCCCTCTGGGAAAAGCCCCTGCCGGCAGCCCAAGAGCTCTTTTCCCAAGATTGGAAAAAAGCTCTTGCCTTTTTCCCGGTTGTGTGCTACAATCATTTCACTTTAGCGCATGTATGCTTTAAAGCATGTGTGTTTTAAACTAGAAAAGCAACCGAGGATGTGGGCTTGTATGAGCAAAGAAGGGACCATTTGGATTGTCATCGGGGTGTACGCCCTCTTTATGCTGGGCATTGGGGTGTGGTACTCCCGCAAGGGTACGGACATGGAAGGCTTCACCGTGGGGGGCCGCAACGCCGGGGCGTGGATTTCCGCCCTGAGCTACGGCACCGCCTACTTCTCCGCGGTGATGTTCATCGGCTATTCCGGCGGCTCCGGGTGGAGCTACGGCCTGTGGAGTGTGCTGGTGGGGGTGGGCAACGCGGTGTTCGGCACCTTGCTGGCCTGGCTGGTGCTGGCCAACCGCACCCGGGACCTGACCCGCCGCCATCACATCCAATCCATGCCCCAGCTCTTTGAGAAGCGCTTTCAAAGCAAGGGCATGCGGCTGTTCGCCTGCGTGGTGATCTTTGTGTTTCTCATCCCCTACTCCGCCTCGGTGTACAAGGGGCTCACCAGCGTGTGCTCGGTGATTTTGGGCATTGACGAGACGGTGTGCATGCTCATCATCGCCATTGCCTCGGCGGTGGTGCTGGTGCTGGGGGGCTACATGGCCACCTTAAAGGCGGACTTTGTCCAAGGCTTCATCATGATGGTGGGCGTGGCGGCCCTGATTGTGCTGGTGGTGCAGTCCCCCCAGGTGGGCGGGCTCTCCCAAGGGCTCTCCAACATGGTGGACTACATGGAGAGCCACCAGATGGCGCCCCTGTCCGGCTCCTCGGCCTTGGCCCTGGTTTCCACGGTGCTGATGACCAGCTTTGGCACCTGGGGCCTGCCCCAGATGGTCCACAAGTACTACGGCATCCGGGATAAGCGGGAGGTGAGCCGGGGGGTCATCATCTCCACCTTCTTCTCTTTGCTGGTGGCGGGGGGCGGCTACTTCATCGGCTCCTTCTCCCACCTGTTCTTTGGGGAGACCCTGCCGGAGGGCGGCACGGACTACATCGTCCCCCTGATGCTCAACTCCGCCGGGCTGCCCAATCTGCTTATCGGCGTCATTTTGGTGCTGCTGATTTCCGCCTCGGTGTCCACCCTGTCCAGCATCACCTTGACGGCCTGCTCCACCGTCTCCATGGATTTGATTAAGGCCAGCTGGCTCAAGGGCCTGGGGGAAAAGACCCTGGCCACCGTCACCCGCCTGCTGTGCCTGGCCTTTGTGGTGCTCAGCTACCTCATCGCCAACTACCCCACCCCCATTTTGGAGATGATGTCCTACTCCTGGGGCATCCTCTCCGGGGCATTTCTGGCCCCTTACGTGCTCACCCTGTACTGGAAGGGGATCAACCGGGCAGGGGCCTGGGCCGGGATGATCGGAGGCTTCCTCACCGCCTTTGTACCGGCGGCAGCCTCTGGCTTCACCACCCCCAACGGGCCTGTGTACGCCTGCCTGGCCATGGCCCTCTCCTTCCTGCTGTGCCTGGTGGTCAGCCCCTTGGCCCGCAAGCGGGGCTGGAAAGGCAGCCAGCCTAACCAGGCGTTTTATGAGAAAGAGGGGGAGACTGCCTAGGCCTCAAGAGCACATGGTGGAAGAAGGCCATCTGCCGGTAGGGCTCCCGGCCGGCAGCCGCAGCCTCCAGCCGGAGCATGGCCTGCTGCCAGGCGGGGTCCTCCTTGGCGGCGTTGTCCTGGGGCAGGCCAAAAAAGATCCGCACCCCCAGCACCTGCCGCACCTCCAAGCCTGGGGCCCAGCGGACCAGGTCCTCTGTCTGATAGTAGTGCACCTGGCCGAAATTCCGCACCTGCAGGCTGCCTCCCTCCAGCAGGGCGGCGGCCTCCTCCGGGCGGTTTTCAAACACCGCTTTCTGCAGCACCCGTCCGGGCAGGTTGTGCTTGACCACAGATAAGGTCCCCTCCGGCCCCAGCAGCCGGGCAAACTCCCGGAGGATCTCCTGCCGCTGGGGGGCGTATTCCAGCACATTGTGGCACACAATGCCGTCAAAGCTGCCCTCCTCCAGGGCGGCCAGCTGCTCCACACCGCCCACCAGCTGCCGGTAAGTCCCTTCCCCCACCCTCAAAGCCAGCAGCTCCCGGTTGGGCTCCACGGCAGTCACCTGGTTGTGTTCCCCCAGGTGGGCGGCGGTGATGCCAAAGCCGCTGCCAAAATCCAGCAGGCGCTTCCCCTGCCAGGGAGGCAGCTGCTCCCACACCCCTTGGTAAAACAGCTTGCCCCAGGGTTTTTGGGTGTTTTCCCAATAGGTGCGCACTTCGGTCTCCACAGCGCATTGCTCCCTTTCCCCAGGGACCGCCTCTCCAGGCGGTCTCTTTTTTCTTTCAGCCTAGCACACTCCCCGGAAAAAGGCAACCGGCCTTCCACCGGTTTTTCCGCCGGAGTGGAAAAAATTTGCCTCCCCCCATTGACAACCGGAGGGGGAGGTGGTAGTATGGTAACGTAACCATATGGTAACGTTACCACAAGGGAAAGGAGGGGTTTCATGGCCAACGCCACCATGCACGACGTGGCCAAGCTGGCGGGGGTCTCCCTGGCCACCGTGGGGCGGGTGCTCCACCAAAACGGCTACGTCTCCCGGGAAAACCGGGAAAAGGTGGAGGCCGCCGTCCGCCAGCTGGGGTACATTCCCAACAGCGCGGCGCAATCTCTGAAAAACAGCAGCAGCCACATGCTGGGGCACATTCTCCGCTTCTCCCCCAACCTGCTCTTCGAACAGATCAGCCAGGAGGTGGACCGGGCCGCCGCCCAGCGGGGCTACAGCGTGCTCAGCTTCACCAAGTACGAGTCCCCCGGGGAAGACCAGCGCATTGTCACCGAGTTCATCAGCCGCCGGGTGGAAGGGGTGATAATCACCTCCATTCTGAACTTTGACCCGGCCCTGGTGCAGAAGCTGCTGGACGCGGGTATCCCCACGGTGCGCATCGAGCGGGCCCCGGAACACGCGGACCGGGTGCTGGTGGACGACTTGCAGGGCGCCCGGGAGGGGGCAGCCGCTTTGGTGCAGGCCGGCCACCGGGACATTGCCTACATGGGCCTGGGCGGGAACGCCCAGGTGGAGCGCCTGCGGCTGGAAGGCTACCGGCAAGCCCTGGAGGAAGGCGGCCTGCCCCTGTGCCCCCACCTGGAACAGCTGGTGGAGGACTACTCCCCCCAGGGCGGGTACCAGGCCATGGCGGCCTTGTGGGCGGGCCCCCGGCCCACCGCCGTGTTTGCCGCGGCGGATTCCCTGGCCAGCGGGGCCCTGCAGTTCCTCTACCAGGCAGGGGCCCGGGTGCCCCAGGACGTGTCCTTTATGGGCTACGACAACACCTTGGCCACCTTGCTGGCGCCCCCCTTGGACTCCGTGGGCATTCAGGCAGGCCCTATGGGCGAGGCGGCGGTGGACCTGCTCCTGCGGCGCCGGCAGCACCCTCTGGAGCCCGGCCAGCCCGGGGAGGAGATTTTGGTGCCCACCCGGCTTGTGTCCCGGGGGACGGTGGCTCCGCCCTCCCGGCTATCCCTATAAAAAAGAAAACACCCCGCTCCTGAGAGAGAACGGGGCCTACGGCACATACTAGGTTCGAAAAAGAAAGGTAGGATTGCATATGGATCAGGTAAAAGTGGGCATTGTGGGCTGCGGCATGATCACCGCCCGGCGCCACGCCCCCGAGTACACAGACAACCCCCACGCCCAGATTGTGGCCTTTTACGACTTTGACCAGCAGCGGGCAGGGGAGCTGGCTGCCGGGTACGGCGGCCAGGTCTACGCCACCCCAGAAGAACTCTTCGCAGACCCGGAGATTGACGCGGTGAGCATCTGCTCCCCCAACTACACCCACGCCTCCTACTCCATTCAGGCCCTGGAGGCGGGCAAACACGTGCTGTGCGAAAAGCCCATGGCCCTCTCTCTGGAGGACACCCGCAGCATGATGGACGCCGCCAAACGGGCCGGGAAAATCCTCATGATCGGCCACAACCAGCGGCTGCTGCCCACCCACCGAAAGGCCCGGGAGCTGCTGCAATCCGGCATGATCGGCAACATTCTTTCGGTGCAGAGCAACTTCCGCCACAGCGGCCCGGAAAACTGGAGCGTCAACCGGTCCAACTCCACCTGGTTCTTCGACAAGAACAAGGCCCACTTCGGGGCCCTGGGGGACCTGGGCGCCCACAAGCTGGACATCATCCGCTTCCTCACCGGGGACGAGGTGGACACCATCTGCTGCGACACGGTCACCCGGGACAAACGTTACCCCAACGGGGAGCTCATCGACCTGGAGGACAACGCCTCCGCCATTTTCCGCATGCGCTCGGGAATTTTCGGCACCATGAACGTGTCCTGGACCAACTACGGTGAGGAGGATAACAGCACCATTCTCTACGGGGACAAGGGCGTCATGAAGATTTTCGGAGACTTCGCCGACGACATTGTGGTGGAGCTGCGGGACGACACCCGGGTAAAATACCAGGTGGGGGCCATCTCCACCAACGAAAAGCAGCTGAAAAGCGGCATCATCGACGACTTTGTGGACGCCATCCGCACCGGCCGGGAACCCACCGTCACCGGCGTGGACGGCCACAACACCCTGGCGGTGATTGTCACCGCCAACCGGTCCGCCCAAGAGCGCCGCTGGCTGAAAGTGGAATATTGACACACCCCCCCTTGGCCGGGGTGGGACACAACTTCTTTTGGGGAAAGAGGTCTGCTGCCACAGGCAGCAGACCTTTTTTTCTTCAGTGTACCAGCTGCAAGCTTCGGGGCTGCACCTGCAAGGTGAGCGTCTCCCCACCGGGAAAATACTCCCCATCTAAGGACCAGGGAAAGGCCTGGCCGCAGGAGAACACCGCCTGACGCACCTGCCGGTGCAGCACCAGCTCTCCCTCCAGTTTGCCCCGGCGGAGCATGGCGGCAATCTTTCCCAGATCCCGCGGCCCCTGGGGCATCTGCACCAAGGTCAGCTCCAGCAGGCCGTCGTCCAGACACACCTGGGACGGGTCCAGCTTTACCACCCCACCCAGAGAGGTGGAATTGGTCACCGCGCCGAAGATAAACTCCCCCTTCCAGGAGAATCCCTCTCCCTCCACCTCCAGGGAGCAGGGGCGAATGCCCGGCAGCTCCCGCAGGCTCTCCAGCACATAGGCCAAATGTCCCAGAGCGGACTTCCACCCTTGGCCCGTCTTGTAGGAGGACTGGGTGAAGGCCCCAAAGGAGGCCACGTACAAAAACCGCCTCCCTTGCAGCCGCCCCAAATCCAGGGGGTGAACCTTGCCCCGGAGAATCTGCCCTGCGGCCTGCTCCGGATCCCGGGAAAGCCCCAGAGAGCTGGCAAAATCGTTGGTGGTGCCCAGGGGAATGTACCCCAAAGGCAAAGAGGCGCCCTGCTCTTCCAGCCGGTTGACCGCCTGGCTCAGAGTGCCGTCCCCGCCACAGCACACCAGCAGGTCCGGGCGCCGGCGGGCGGCCTCCTCCAACAGGGCGGAGGCCTGCTCCAAGGTCTCCGTGTAGCACAGGCGGGGAACCGCCCCCTCCCGGGCCAGGGCCTCTCGGATTTGCTCTCCATACTCCCGGGCCCGCTGTTTTCCCGCCCGGGTGTTCACCATCACCCACAGGTCCATATCAGGCCTCCCGGCTGGCCCGCACGGCCCCTTCCACAATACGGGCGCACAGTTCCACCCCCAGCAGGCCGCTGTCCAGCACCAGATGGTAGCCCTCCCGGCGGCTCCAGGAGCGGCCGGTGTTGGCGTGGTAGAAGTTGGACCGCCGGTGGTCGTACCGGTGGAGCACGGCAGGGGCCTTGTCCGGGGAGACCCCGTACTCCTCCCGGGCCCGGCGCAGCCGCGTCTCCCGGTCCGCGTGGACAAACACCTGCAGCACGTCTTGCCGCTCCCGCAGCACCCATCCGGCGCAGCGGCCCACCAGCACACAGGGGCCCTCCTGGGCCAGCCGCTGGATGATCTGGCTTTCCAGCAGATTGAGCTGGTCCGTCTGGGAGATTTGCGGCAGCTGGCCCTGGGTGGTTTTGGCCATGGCCACCAAGGAGTAGAGCAGAGAGTTGGTGTCCGTCTCCTCCAAGTGCTCCATATACTCCGGGGTGGTGCCCCCCTCCTGGGCGGCCATCTCTAAGATTTCCCGGCCGTACACGGGCATCCCCAAAGCCTGGCCCACCAGCCGGCCCACCTGGGCCCCGCCGCTGGCGTACTCCCGCTCTATGGTCACATAGCGATATCCCTTCATGGTTTGGTTTCTCCTTTCAGCCCTCCGCGGCGTCCCCGCCGGCCTGTTCAAACTGGCTGTTGTACAGCTCGGCGTAGAAGCCGCCCTTTTCCAACAGCTCCTGGTGGGTGCCCTGCTCCACAATGTCCCCGTCCTTCAGGCACAGGATCCAGTCCGCCTCGCGGATGGTGGACAGCCGGTGGGCGATGATAAAGCTGGTGCGGCCTCGCAGCAGGTTGTCCATGGCCTTTTGGATGAGCACTTCCGTGCGGGTGTCCACCGAGCTGGTGGCCTCGTCCAGAATCATCACCTTGGGATCCGCCAAAATCGCCCGGGCAATGGTCAGCAGCTGCTTCTGCCCCTGGGACAGGTTGCCGGCCTCCTCGTTGACCTCCATGTGATAGCCTCCCGGCAGCGTGCGGATAAAGTGATCCGCCTGGGCCAGCTTGGCCGCTTCCATCACCTGCTCGTCCGTGGCGGAAAGGTTTCCGTAGCGGATGTTTTCCATAATGGTGCCGCTGTACAGCCAGGCGTCCTGAAGCACCATGCCGAACTGGCTGCGCAGGTCCTGGCGGGAGAAGTCGGTGAGGGGATGGCCGTCCAGGGTGATCTGCCCGCCCCGCAGGTCGTGGAACCGGAGCAAAAGCTTGACCAGCGTGGTCTTGCCCGCCCCTGTGGGGCCTACAATGGCCACCTTTTGGCCCGCCTTTACCGTGGCGGAGAAGTCCCGAATCACCAGCTCCGGGCTGCCCTCGTACCCAAACTGCACGTGGTCAAAGGCCACGTCGCCCCGGATGTCCAGGTCCTGGGTGGAGAGCTTGGGCGGCTCTTCCTCTTCCTCCGGCTCCTCCAAGAACCGGAAGATCCGCTCCGCCGCAGCCACGGTCATCTGGAACTGGTTGGAGATGTTGGCCAGCTGGGTGATGGGCTGGGTAAAGCTGCGCACATACTGGATGAAGGCCTGAATGCCGCCGATGGTCATGGTGCCCCCGGCGGCCATGGAGGCGCCCACCACGCAGATGACCACATAGCCCAGGTTGCCCACCAAGGTCATAATGGGCATCATCAACCCGGACAAAAATTGGGATTTCCACCCGGCCTGGTAGAGCTTTTGGTTCTCCTGGTCGAATTCCTCCAGGGCCTTCTCCTCCCGGCCGAAAGCCTTGATCACCATGTGCCCGCCGTACATCTCTTCCACCTGGCCGTTGACCGTGCCCAAATACCGCTGCTGGTCCTTAAAGTGCCGCTGGGAGAGCTTGACCAAAATGGTCACAAACACCAGAGACACGGGAATCACGCACAGGGCCACCAGCGTCAGCTGCCAGCTGATGGAGAGCATCATCACCAGCACGCCGAGCAGCGTGCACCCGGAGGTGATCAGCTGGGTGACGCTCTGGTTTAACGAGCTGGTCAAGGTGTCCACATCGTTGGTGATGCGGGAGAGCACGTCTCCCTGGCTCACCCGGTGGAAATAGGAGAGGGGCAGCCGGTTGAGTTTTTTCTCCAAAGCGTCCCGCAGGCCCCAGGAGAGGTCCGTGGAAACCCCCGCCATCAAAAACCCCTGCAGGTAGGAAAAAACCGCGCTCAGCAGATAGATGCCGCCCAACAGCAGCAGCACCTGCCCGATATAGCCGAAATCGATGCCCCCCGGAGCGCCGGTCACCAGGCGCATCAGCCCGGCGGCCAGCTCGTCGGTGGCTTGGGCCAGCACCTTGGGCCCGGCAATGGAGAACACGGTGGACGCCCCTGCGAACACCATCACCAGCACCAAAGGAAGCCAGAAGGGCCGCAGATACTGGAGCAGCTTGCGGGCGCTGCCCTTAAAGTTTTTCGCCTTGGGGCCCGCCAGGGCAGGGCCGCGGCCGTGGCCGCCTGGGGCGGCGTGTCTGGGCTGACTCATTCCAATTCCTCCTTTCGCAGCTGGCTTTCCGCAATCTCCCGGTAGGCGGGACAGGTGCGCAGCAGCTCTTTATGGGTGCCTTTTCCCACCAGGCGCCCCTCATCCAGCACCAAAATCTGCTGGGCGTGCATGATGGTGCTCACCCGCTGGGCCACCAACAGCACCGTAGCCCCCGCCGTATCCCGGGCCAGGGCCTTTCGCAAGGCCGCGTCGGTTTTGAAGTCCAAGGCGGAGAAGCTGTCGTCGAAAATGTAGATGGGCGCTTTGCGCACCAGGGCCCGGGCAATGGAAAGCCGCTGCCGCTGGCCGCCGGACACATTGGTGCCCCCTTGGGAAATGGGGGATTCCGTCCCCTCCTCCATCTCCGCCACAAAGTCCGCCGCCTGGGCGGTGGTCAAAGCTTCCTGCAGCTCCTGCCCCCCGGCGTCCTCTTTGCCGTAACGCAGGTTGGACGCCACCGTGCCGGAGAAGAGCATGCCCTTTTGCGGCACATAGCCGATCATGGCCCGCAGGTCTTTTTGGGCCAGCTGGCGCACGTCCACCCCGTCCACCGTGATGGAGCCCTCGGTAACCTCGTAAAACCGGGGAATCAAGTTCACCAGGGTGGACTTCCCCGCTCCCGTGGCCCCGATGATGGCCGTGGTCTCCCCAGGCTTGGCTGTAAAGGAGATGTGCTCCAGCACATGGCTCTCCGCGTCGTGATACTGGAAGGACACGTCGTGAAACTCCACCAGCCCCTGGGGATGTTCCAACACTTGAGGCTGGGCTGGGTCGGCAATGGCCAGGGGCGCGTCCAGCACCTCCTGGATCCGCCCGGCGGAGACGCTGGCCCGGGGCACCAGAATAAACAGCACCGCAATCATCAAAAAGGCCATGATAATCTGCATGGCATACTGGATGAAGGCCATCATATCTCCAATCTGCAGGGTGCTCTCCGCAATGGCGTGGCCTCCCACCCAGACGATCAGCACGGTCAGCAGGTTCATCACCAAGGTCATGGCGGGCATCAGGGTGCTCATCACCCGCTGGACAAACCGGTTGGTCTCCGCCAGGTCCCGGTTGGCCTTGTCAAAGCGGCGCTCCTCATAGGCCTCGTTGCCAAAGGCCCGCACCACCAGCATGCCGGAAAGGTGTTCCCGGCTCACCAGGTTCAGCCGGTCAATAAGCTTTTGCAGGGACTTGAACTTGGGCAAGGCCACGGCCAGGGCCACCACAATCAGCCCCAGCAGCACCACCACGGCCACCGCAATCAGCCAGCTGAGGGAGACGCTCTTCCCCACGGCGAACACAATGCCCCCAATGCCCATAATGGGCGCATAGCACAGCATGCGCACGCCCATGGTGATGAGCATCTGCACCTGCTGCACGTCGTTGGTGGTGCGGGTGATCAGCGAGGCGGTGGAAAATTTGTCAAACTCCCCGCTGCCGAAACCCTCCACCTTTTGGAACAGGTCGTGGCGCAGCTGCCGTCCCACAGAGGCCGCCATGCGGGCGGAGAAAAAGCCCACCAGCACGGTGGCAATGGCCCCCAGCAGGGCAATACCCAGCATCTGCAGGCCTCGGTTGACAATGTATTGGGACTGGATGGCCTCCATGTCCCACCCCAGCTCTTGGTAGAACAGCCGGGTCAGAGTGACGCCCACCTGCTCCCCCAGCATGGAGTCGCTGGCTGCGGCAGATTCCCGGGCCGCCTCCAAACTCTCCTGAGGCACCAAAGAGAGCAAAGGCGTCAGCTGGTAGAGGGTTTCCATGTCCACGTCCTCCAGGCCTTGGCTGAAGTCCAGGCTGGAGAGATCCTGTCCCTGGCCAAAGGCAGGCTGTTCCGTCTCATAGAGGGCGCCTGCCTCCTGCGAGGTCCCGTCCATCCCGGGGATTCCCTGGGCCTGGGCCAAGCTTTGGGCAGCCTGGGCCAGCTCTGCCTGGGCGTTCTCCCCCTGGAGATAGAGGAGCATGGCGTACCCGGCCCGGCTGTAGATCTGGTCCAGAGCCGGCCGGTCCTCCTGGGTCACGTCCTCCCGGAGCACCGCCACCGCCTGCTCCCGCAGCAGGGGGATCTCCTGAGAGAGGCGCTGGGCCTCGCTGCTGCCCGGCTCAATCCGGTTGTAGCTGGCCTCCAGCTGGGCGCTGTCCTCCGGGCTCAAAAACGCTTCCAGCAGGGAAAGGCCCTCGGCCCGCAGGGCATCCGGCGCCCCGGCCTCAATGCCTCCCTGCTGAATGCCCACGTTGACCATATCGCTCATTTTGTTGGGCAGGCTCAAATCGCAGGCGGCCTGACCGAACAACAGCAGCAGGCACAGAACCACCACGCCCCCAAAGGGCTTTAGATACCGTAAAATCACCTTCATGTTTTCTTCACCCTTCCGGCTCCCCCTCTGGGAGAAGCCCGTCCAAATTTTGCATCATCTTGTCCACCAGAGAGCGGAACGCCGCCGCTTCCTCCGGCGTGATTCCCTGACAGAGCCGGGAGAAAAACACTCCCTTGGCCTGGTTTAAACGCTCCACCGCCGCCTGGGCCGGAGGCAGCAGCCGCAGCCGCGCCACCCGCCGGTCTTGGGGGTCCTGCCGGGTCTCGATGTATCCCCGCTTCAGCAGCTGGTCCACCGATTTGCTCACCAGGGACCGGGGCAGCCCGCGGGCCCGGCTGATATCCCGGGCTGTGTCCCACCTTCCCACATACAGGAGAAGCAGCACCTCTATTTCGTTTTGGGAGAGGCCCTCCTGGGCCCCCGCCTGCCGCAGCGCCAGCCGCACGCTGCGCCGCACCCGCATCATCACTTGGGCCAGGCTTTCCTCCATATCCGGCAGCCGTTGGCTACTGGTCATGCCCGCTCCCCTCCTACCCGAGAAAAATTGTTTCTTTTTGAACTAATTCCTTCCGTATTATAAGCACCCATCGGGCTGCCGTCAAGCAAAGCATCCCAAAATTCACGAAGTTTTCATAATTTCCGGCCCGTGACCAGGTGCGTGGCCGCACAGGACAAGCCGGCCCGTGGCCGGGCAGGACAAGCCGGCCCGTGGCCGGGCAGGACAGGCCGGCCCGTGGCCGGGCAGGACAGGCCGGCCCGTGGCCGGGCAGGACAAGTCGGCCCGTGGCCGGGCAGAACAGGCCGGCCCGTGGCCGGGCAGGACAGGCCGGCCCGTGGCCGGGCAGGACAAGCCGCCTTCTTGCCTACGGCAAGGGCGGGGGGGTTGCACCCCGGGCAAGCCGCCCTCTTGCCTGCCGCAAGGGCGGGGGGTTGAATACTTTCGCTCGGTGGAAACACGCGAACGTGCGCCCATGACCCACACCGCCCGAGCGTCAGCGAGCGGCCCTAAGCGCGACATAAAGTTCTTTGCCAAGCTTTCTTTCAAGAAAGCGGGGGGCGTGGCCGTACGAAGAGCGCCAAAGAAGGCCGCCCTTGCGGGCGGCCTTCTGTTTTTTCTTATTTCTGGGGCTGCACCAGATGGCAGGCCACAAAGTGGCCGGGAGTGATCTCCTGCAGCGGCGGCTTGCTCTCTTTGCACTGGTCGCAGGCCTTGGGGCAGCGGCCGGCAAAGTTGCAGCCCTTGGGTGTGTTGATGGGGCTGGGCACGTCGCCGGAGATGATAATCCGGTGCTTTTGGGCCTCGGCGCTGGGGTCCGGGATGGGCACGGCGGAGAGCAGCGCCTGGGAGTAGGGGTGCAGGGTGTTCTTGTACAGCTCGTCGGAGCTGGCCAGCTCCACCACATTGCCCAGGTACATGACGGCGATTCGGTCGGAGATGTACTTGACAATGTTCAGGTCGTGGGCGATGAACAGATAGGTCAGGCCCAAACGCTCCTGCAGGTCCGACAGCAGGTTGATCACCTGGGACTGAATGGACACGTCCAGGGCGGAGATGGGCTCGTCGCACACAATGAACTCCGGCTCAATGGCCAAGGCCCGGGCAATACCGATGCGCTGCCGCTGGCCGCCGGAAAACTCGTGGGGGAACCGGTTGGCGTGCTCCCGATTCAGGCCCACCATCTCCAGCAGCTCATAGACCCGCTCCTTCCGGCGCTTCTCGTCGTACATCTTGTGGATGGCCATGCCCTCTTCGATGATGGAGGAGACGGTCATGCGGGGGTCCAGAGAGGCGTAGGGGTCCTGGAAGATAATCTGGGCCACTTTGGAGTAGTTGAACCGGTCCTTGGCGTGCCTTAAGTTCACCTGCTTGCCCTTGTAGGAAAGCTTGCCGGAGGTGGCGGGATAAATGCCCATGGCCACCCGGCCCAAGGTGGACTTGCCGCAGCCGGACTCACCCACCAGGCCCATGGTCTCGCCCTTGTGAATGTCAAAGGTCACATGGTCTACTGCCTTCAAGGTGCCGCCGGAAACTTTGAAGTATTTGCAGATGTCCTCTAGGGAGAGGAGCACCTCGCTTGTTTTAGTCGACATCTTTCTCTCCCCTTTCTTCCGCGCTGGGACAGTCCGGATGGAGCAGCCAGCAGGAGGCCAAATGGCCCTCGCCCACGGTGAACTCCGGGGGCTGTTCCTCCTGGCAGATCTTCATGCAGTGGGTGCAGCGGGCGCCAAAGGCACAGCCCTTGGGGGGCGCCAGCAGATCCGGCGGGGTGCCCGCAATGGACACCAGCCGGTCCTTTTTATCGGACTCCACGGTGGGCAGGCTCTTGAGCAAAGCCTGGGTGTAGGGGTGGGCGTTGCGGTAGAACACGTCTTCCACCGTGCCGGTCTCCACAATCTTGCCGGCATACATCACCGCCACCCGGTCCGCCATGCCGGCCACCACGCCCAAGTCGTGGGTGATCAGAATAATGGCGGTGTCGGTCTCCTCTTTGATCTCCTTGAGCAGGTCCATAATCTGGGCCTGAATGGTCACGTCCAAAGCGGTGGTGGGCTCGTCGGCAATGAGCACCTTGGGGTTGCAGGACAGGGCCATGGCGATCATGGCCCGCTGGCGCATACCGCCGGAAAACTCGTGAGGATACTGCCGGGCCCGCTCCTCTGCGTTGGGAATGTTCACCAGCTTCAGGTACTTGATGGCCTCCGCCTTGGCCTCCTTGGCGGAGAGCTTCCGGTGGTGGCGGATGGCCTCCACAATCTGTTTGCCCACGGTCTTGGTGGGGTTTAAGCAGGTCATGGGGTCCTGGAAGATCATGGAGACTTCCTTGCCCCGCAGCTGCTGCATCTCTTTCTCGCTGGCGTTTACAATGTCGTGCTCGCCCAAGTGGACCTCGCCCTGGGGGATGCGGGCAGGAGGCATGGGGTTGAGCTTCATAATGGTCTGGGCGGAAACGCTCTTGCCGCAGCCGGACTCGCCCACAATGGCCAGCACTTCCCCCTCGTGGAGGTTGAAGGTGACGCCCCGCACGGCCTTCACTTCGCCGGCGTAGGTGTCAAAGGACACGTGCAGGTCCTTTACATCCAGAACTACCTTTTTCATATCCTTTGCCATGGTGGTCACCTCCTCAAGCGCGGGTCAAAGGCATCCCGCAAACCGTCGCCCAACAGGTTGAAGGAAAGCATGGTCAAGCTAATGGCGATGGCGGGAATCAGCAGCTGGTGGGGATACAGCTGAAACACGCTGGCCCCTTCCTGAGCCAACATGCCCCAAGAGGGCTGGGGCACCGGCACGCCCATGCCGATGTAGGAGAGGAACGCCTCTGTAAAGATGGCGCTGGGCACGGCCAGGGTCACGTTGATGATAATCACAGAAAGGGCGTTGGGCAGCAGGTGCTTCCCGATGATTCGGGAGGCGGTGGCGCCCATGGCCTCGGCGGCCACCACAAACTCCTGGTTTTTCAGGCTCAGGCACTGGCCCCGCACCAAACGGGCCATGCCGGTCCAGCCCACGGTGGCGTAGGCGATAACCATGGTGAAAATCCCGGGAGGGAGCACCATCATCAGCAGCACCACCACAATCAGGTAGGGGATGCCGTTGACCACTTCCACAATACGCATCATCACGTTGTCCACGGTGCCGCCGAAATAGCCGGAGATGCCTCCGTAGATCATGCCGATAATCAGGTTGACGGCCACCGCCGCAAAGGCGATCATCAAAGACACCCGGCCGCCTTCAAAGGTGCGCACCAGCAGGTCCCGGCCCAGCCGGTCCGTGCCGAACACGTGCACCAACCCCTGGTCCGCATAGCGCTCGTCCGTACAGGGGGCAAAAAAGCCCAGGTTGCTTTCCCCCATGTGCTGCTCCCGGCTTTCAAAGGGGGCAATAAAGGGAACCAATACGCAGGAGAGGATAATCAGCAGAATGATGACCAAGCACACCATGGCCACCGGATTTCTTCGCAGGCGGCCAATGGCGTCCTGCCAATAGGTTACGCTGGGGCGGGCAATGCCCTCCCGTTTTTCCGGGTCGGCCCCCACCCAGGTAAACCGGCTCTTGTCGATTTTTTCCATGGCTTTATCCCTCCTCCAGCTTGACTCTTGGATCGATGAGGCCATACACCAAGTCCACCACCAGGTTGGCCACAATCAAAAATGCGCCGTAGAAAATGGTGGTGCCGGAAATCAAGGTGTAGTCCCGGTTTTGGATGCTCTGCACAAAGTAGCGCCCCATGCCCGGGATGGAGAAGATGTTCTCCACCACAAAGCCGCCGGTGAGAACGCCCGCCGTAATGGGGCCCAGCACCGTGACCACAGGCATAATGGAGTTGCGCAAAGCGTGCTTCCAAATAATCGCCGGCTGGGAGAGGCCCTTGGCCTTGGCGGTCTTGATGTAATCCTGGCTGAGCACGTCCAGCATGGAGGTGCGGGTCAGGCGGGAAATCTGCGCCAAAGAGCCAAAGCCCAAGGCAAACACCGGCAGGATCTTGGAGTTCCACTCATCCCACCCGGTGGTGGCAAACACAGGGTCTCCCAGGGCCATGGTCAATTTCATGCCCAGGAAATACTGCAGGATAGAGGCCACAATAAAGCTGGGCACCGAAACGCCCACCAGGGCCACAAACATGCAGATGGTGTCCACCGCGCTGCCCCGCTTGATGGCCGCCACTGTGCCCAGCAGAACGCCCAGCACAAAGGCAAAGATCACGGCGCGCACGCCCACGTCAAAGGAAACCACAAAGCTTTCGGCAATAATGGTGGTGATATCCCGGTGGTTCTGCAGGGAGACGCCCAGGTCCCCGTGCAGGCAGTTGCCCAAATAGATAAAATACTGCATCCACACCGGCTTATCCAGCCCATACTTGGCATAGAGGGCTTCCATAGTCGCTTCGGGCAGATTCTTATCCCCAATAAAGGGGTCGCCCGGCAGAAGCTGCTGCATGAAAAAGGTCAGCGAAACCAGCACAAACAGCGTCACCACACCGTAGGCAATGCGTTTGAGAAAATACTTCGCCAAAGCCATGCTGCAAGTTCCTCCTTTCCGAATGTAAAATTCCTCTCTCGTTTCACAGGAAGGAAAGGCGCCCCTTTCCCATTCCCTGGGGGACCAACCCCCTAGAAACACCGCGAAGCGAGGACACCGGAGCGCCCTCGCCTGCAATCGTGCGGTGAAAGACTTGTCACAATGATAGTCTTATTTTGTCCTTATGCGAAGTGATACGGGTTTCAGCCCTACTCCTTACTCAGCCAGCGAAGCGTACCAGAAGTTGGTCTGGTTGGCGGTGATGATCTGGCCATCCAGAATCTTTTCGGTGTCGTAGGAATAGTTCTGGCACTCCCAGTAGGTCAGCAGGATGGGGCACTGATCTGCCAAAATGTCCTCGCACTGATACAGCAGTTCCTGGCGGGCATCCACGTCCGCCTCGGCCGTGGCCTGGGCGATCAGGCTGTCATATTCCTCGCTGCCCCAACCGGTCTGGTTGTTGCCGCCGCCGGTGACCCACAGATCCAGGAAGGTCATGGGATCGTTGTAGTCGGGAGACCAGCCAGCCAGGCTCATGCAGTAGTCGCCGGAGTTCCGGTTGGCGGAAACCTGCTTGGTCTGCATGGGGTTGATGGTGACGTTTTCAATGCCCAGGTTCACACGCCACTGCTCCTGCAGGAAGGCGGCGTAGCTCTGGGACTGGGCGTTGTCGCCGCAGTCAATGGAAAGGGTGATGTCTGCGGCCGTGCAGCCCAGCTCGGAGAGAGCGGTCTCCAAATACTGCATGGCTTGCTCTGTGTCGCCAGTAGCTGGCCACAGTTCGCCGCCATGCTGCTCCAGATAGGCCTCCTGGAAGGTGGGGCCGTCCGCGCCGGCAGCGCCATAGACGGCCGGGGGCACAAAGCTGGTGGCGGGCTGGTTGTCGTTCTGGAACACAGTGTCCACCAAAGCCTGCTTGTCATAGCCCAATGCCAGAGCTTTGCGCAGGTTCACGTTGGACAGGTACTCGTTGGCAGTGTTGCACATCACATAGAAGGTGCTGCGGGCAGGCTTGACGCCCACTTCCAAGCCGGCGTTTTCCACCTGCTGCACGGTCTCGCCGGTGTCCAGCTCGTTGTAGTCGATCTCCTTGGAAAGGTAGGAGTTCAAAGCAGCCTGGTCGTCGGTGATGATCTTATAGGTGATCTTGTCGGGGCCCACCGCTTCTGCGTTCCAGTAGTCCGGGTTCTTCTCGAATACGATGTCGCTGTTGTGGTTCCACTCGGTCAGGTTGTACATGCCGTTGGTGCAGAAGTACTCCGGATCGGTGGCGTACAGGTCGGCGCCCACTTCCTCATAGAAGCTCTGGTTGATGGGAGCCAAGGTGTAGAAAGCGAACAGGTCGGTGGCGTAGGGCAGGGGATTGTCCAGAGTGACCTCCAGGGTGTACTCGTCCAGCACCTTCACGCCCACGTCGGTCCACTCCACTTCCCCTTCCAGGTACGCTTCTGCGTTGTGGATGAAGAACAGCATATAGGCGTAGCTGGAAGCCACGTCCGGGTTCAAGGCCTGCTGCCAGGCAAACTCAAAGTCCGTGGCCACCACGGGGTCCCCGTTGGACCAAACGGCGTCCTCCCGCAGGTGGAAGGTATACACCAGGTTGTCGTCGGAAATGTCTACGCTCTCCGCAGCCGCAGGCTGGTTCACGTCGTTCTCGTCCGCCCGGTAGAGACACTCCACCATGGCGCTGATGGGCGTGAAGTCGTAGGCGTAAGTAGCCAGCAGCGTGTTCAAGCTGGTGGGCTCCATGGTGGAGCGCAGGTTCAGCTCGCCGCCGGTGGCGCCGGTGTTTTCGGCCTCCGCACTGTCGTCTGTGGTGCTGGAGTCCGTAGCGCTGGTGGTAGAGGAGCCGCTGCCGGTGTCGCTGTCGCCGCAGGCGGCGAAGGTGGTGCACAGCAGGGCCAAGGCCAAAACCACAGCCAGAATCTTTCTGAGCTTCATGCAAATTCCCCCTGGTTTTCAGAGTATAAAATGATGAGTCGGTGGGAGTACCATCCTTGGGTCACCATCGACTCACGTTGCGTTAATAATACACCATCCTGAAGCGTTTTGCAATTGACAATCGCGAGAAATTCATATTTTGTTCACACCCCTTTTTGTATATATTAACTATTTTCACAAGAAATTACCTGGTTTTACCCCGATTTATTTCAGTTTTGTAACCTTTCTTAGGAGAATTTGGGGAAATTATCCCCTGTTCCCTCATGCGATTTTCACAAATCCTTCCTGCAAGGACACCCGTCTTTACCCCCTGTTTTTTGCAATTTTCTATTTTTTCTTTTGCGAAACGTCCCTTTGCCCCCGGTGTTTTCGGGAAAACCCAGCGGAAAATCTGGTAAACCCAGGGCTTTTGTGGTAAGATAGAAGAGGTACTCCCTGCAGGAGTCTTTCCCGGCGTCGCCCTTTCCGCTGCCGCATACATATCTGTGGGAAAATCCCGCGGCACGCCGGGACAGGAAGAGGGGACGCTGTGTGAAGCTGCTGAAAAAACATGTGGGCTGGTTTCTCTCCCGGGTGGACCGGGACCGGCTGGACTCCACCTCGGCCCACGGGGCCTTTTTTCTCATCATCTCCTTTCTGCCCTTTGTGGCCTTCCTGCTGACCTTGATGCAGAAAATCCACTTCAGCGACGGCCTCAGTTTGATCGACGCGGCCCTGCAGGCCCTGTTTCCCGACCAGGTGGCCGCCTATGTGGAGTCCCTGCTGCCAAGCCCCCTGGAGTCCACCGGGGTGCTGCCTGTGGCGGTGATTGCCGCCCTGTGGTCCTCCTCCATGGGCATGCTGGCCATCATCAAGGGGCTGGACCAGATTTTTGAGGTCAAAGAGACCCGGGGCTACCTGCACCTGCGGATTGTGGCGGTGGTGTATGTGATCATCTTCGCAGCCGTGCTGCTGGTGGCGGCGGCGCTGCTGGTGTTCGGCAGCACCATCTACCGGTACCTGGTGGAGCGCTCCCCCTCGTTTCTGGCCACCCTCCTGATGCATTTCAAATCCCTGGCAGGGTTTGTGCTGCTGCTTCTGTTTTTCCTGCTGCTTTACAGCGGCGTGCCCCGGCGGCGGACCAAGTTCCTGCACAACCTGGCCGGAGCCGCTTTCAGCGCGGCGGGCTGGGTGCTGTTTTCCTTCTTTTTCTCCCTGTTTGTGGAAAACTATTCCGACTTCTCCATCTACGGCAGCCTGGCCACTTTGGTCATTCTCATGTTCTGGCTGTTTTCCTGCATGTACATCCTGTTTTTGGGGGCGGAGGTGAGCATGTGGTTGGAGCACAGCGGCATTGCCGCCGACCTGAAAAACCTGGAAAAAAAACGGCGGAAACGCCGCCGGCACAAGCCGGACCGGAAACCGCCCCCAACTTCATCCAAAAAGGAGTGACCTTGTGTGGCCGCTTTTCGCGCCGATACAAAGCAACTGAAACACCTGCTGGACGCCTGGGGCAACGACCTGTTCGCCCTGTGCTATATGGAAACCGGAGGGACCCGCCGGGCCATGGCCCTCATGACCGACGTGCTCTGCGACATGGCCGCCGGGGAAAAGCTGTGGAACCTGGCCCAACAGGGCCGGGAGGGCTTTTTGCGGGTGGCCGTGCTCAACTGCACCGACGACTCCCTGCGGCGGCCCAAGCGCGTAAAGCGCAAAAAGGGGGAGGCCCCCGAGCCCCGCTTTTCCTTCCCCTTTACCTTGACAGAGCCCCTGCGGGCCATTTTAAAGCTGCGCCTGCCCCACAAGGCCGCCCTGTTTTCCCGGGACCGGCTGCAGCTCCCCCCGGAAGAGGGCGCCCGGCTGCTGGGCGTTTCCCCGGCCCGGTGGCAGCGGCTGTGCGCCGGGGCGGAGAAAAAGGCCAAGGTCACAAGGGTGCAATCCCAGGCGGCCCTGGCCTCCCTGGCCCCGGGAGAGGGGGTTGTAGAGCAGGTGTGGGAGGACTTTCTCCAGCAGCAGGGCCAGCGGGGCTTTTCCCTGCGCCAGCGGTACCGCCGCCTGCACCGGGCCATGGACACGGCGGTGCCCCTGCTGGCCCTGGGGGTGGTGGCCGTCTGCGTGGTGGCCTTCCTGGGGGTAGAGCGGGGCTGGTTCGGCACCGCCAACGTGCCCTCCCAGCAGATTGCCAGCCAGGGGGAAAGCTCCTCCGCCGACCTGCCCCTGGAGGTGGGGGACGTGTCCGTCTACGTGCCTGAGGAGGACGGCTTTGCGGCGTACATCGTCCACAACACCCCGCAAGATTTGGAGGAAGTGGTGCGGCAAATGGTGTACCTGGGGGGCGCCCCGGCGGGCACCACCTTGCTCTCTGCCAGCCTGGACAACCATGGCGCCGCGTCCTCGGAGGGCAGCGTGGCCACCTACACCCTGGGAGACACCCTCTCCCTGACGGTGGAGCTCTCAGAGGAGGCCGCCGCCCTTTCCGGGGAGGAAGGGGAGCGAATGCTCCAGGCCATGGCGGCCACCTTCGCCGGCTTCTATGAGGACCTGGACGAACTTTTCCTCCGCTGCGGCGGGGAAGAGCTCACCATAAACGGCCAAACCGCCCAGGATTTCCTGGGCCAGGAGCTGAACGTCACCCGCACCGTGGACACGGACTACCGGGGGTAAACCGAACATATCCTAGGAGTGTGCGCACTATGAAACAGAAAAAATTGCTGGTCATCGACGGCCAGGGGGGCCGTATGGGCGCAGCCTTGGTCAGCCAGTGCAAAGCCGCCGGGCTGCCTGTGCAAATCATCGCCGTGGGGGCCAACTCCGCCGCCACCACCGCCATGCTCAAGGCTGGGGCCGACGCCGCCGCCACCGGGGAAAACCCTGTGGTGGTCAACGCCCGGGACGCAGACGTGATCTGCGGGCCCATGGGCATCCTCACTGCCAACGCCCTGTGGGGGGAGATCACCCCGGCCATGGCGGCGGCGGTCAGCGAGAGCCCCGCCCCAAAAATCCTCATTCCCGTGAACCGGTGCTCCGTCACCGTGGTGGGCGTGGCCGAGCAGCCCCTAGGGGAGTACGTCAAGCTGGCGGTGCAGGCCGCCAAGGAGCAGCTGGAGCAGGCATAAAATTTTTTCCCAAAAGGCTGTAACCTTTTTCCCTTTCGGCCGTCTAATAGATATGGGATAGATATGGGAAAGGGGAAACCGCAGGCGCAAGGCTTGCGGTTTTTTTCGTTTTATGGTTTAATTATGGGTAACGAAAAACAAAGGAGTTTGCCCATGGAACTTTGGGATCTCTACGACAAAAACCGGGCTCCCTTGGGCCGCACCCACCGGCGGGGAGAACCCCTTGCCCCTGGGGAATACCACCTGGCGGTGATCGTGGTCCTCCTCAACCACAGGGGAGAGGTGCTCCTCACCCGCCGGGCCAAGGAAAAGGCCCTGTGCCCCGGCTGGTGGGAAAACACCGGGGGCTCTGTGCTGGCAGGGGAGACCTCCCGCCAGGCCATCGCCCGGGAGCTCCGGGAGGAAACCGGCCTGCTGGCGGACCCGGAAACATTCACCCTGCTGCTGCAAGAGGACTGCCGGGGGGACACCCACTTTGACATCTACGCCCTCTCCTGGGACGGGGATGCGGAGGACATCCGCTTCCAGCCCGGGGAGACGGACGCCGCCCAGTGGGTCCCCTTGGAGGCGTGGCGGCAAGTCGCCGGGACCGAGGGCACCTTGTGCCCCGCCCAACGGCAGGCCTACCGCCAAGAGCTCTACCGCCGCATCGCCCTGTACCAGCAGGGGAAGCGGACATTTTCTTAAAGGAGGGGAGTACCATGCCGGAACTGTGGGATCTATACGAGAAAGACCGCCGTCCCTTGGGGCGCACCATTCCCCGGGGAGAACCTCTTCCGGAGGGGACGTACCACCTGGCGGTGGGCATTGCGGTGCTCAACCGACAGGGGGAGATTCTGCTCACCCAGCGCTCCCCGGAAAAGGACCCCCACGGCGGCTGTTGGGAAATTCCCGGGGGCTGCGCCCAGGCGGGGGAAACTTCCCTGGCTGCCGCCTGCCGGAAGCTGCAAGAGGAGACAGGCCTGGCCGTCCTTCCGGAGGAGCTGACCCTGCTGCTGCAGGAAGTCCTTCCCGGCGTGCACCTGGACATCTACGCCGCGACTAGGGAAGGGGACAAAACGGCCCTCCGCTTGCAGGACGGGGAAACAGAGGCCGCCCAGTGGCTTCCCCTGGAGGAGTGGCTGTGCCGGGTGGGGCAGGGGGACTATCTGACCCCCTCCTGGTATCCGGAGCCAGATCTTCCCCTCTATCCCCGGCTGCGGGAATACCGGCGTGGCAAACGAAATTTTGACAATCACACATAAGGAGAGAACGCTATGGCATATACAGTAGGAATGGTCAGCCTGGGCTGCGCCAAAAACCAGGTGGACGGAGAAATGCTGCTGGCCTCCCTGAAGGAGGGAGGGTTCCAACCGGTGGAGGATCCCAGCGAAGCGGACATTCTGCTGGTGAACACCTGCGGCTTTATTGAAAGCGCCAAGCGGGAATCCATCGAGGCCATTTTGGAGGCTGTCCAGCTGAAGACAGAGGGAACCGTGCAGAAAGTGGTGGTCACCGGCTGTTTGGCGGAACGCTACCAGCAGGAAATCCACAAGGAACTGCCGGAGGTGGACGGCGTCTTTGGCATTGGCGCCAACGGGGACATCGCCGCCTGGCTGCGCGCCATGCTGCAGGAGGGGTTTGCCCAGGCCTTTCCGGAGAAGGGGAAAATGCCTCTGTGCGGGGAACGGGAGCTTTCCACCCCGGAGTATTTTGCCTACTTGAAGATTGCCGAGGGCTGCGACAACCGGTGTTCCTACTGCGCCATCCCTCTGATCCGGGGCGGCTACCGAAGCCGCACCCTGGAGAGCATCGAGGAGGAGGCCCGCTCCCTGGCAAAGCAGGGGGTGCAGGAGCTGGTCCTCATCGCCCAGGACACCACCCGCTACGGCATCGACCTATATGGAAAGTATGCCCTGGCGGAGCTGCTGACCCGGCTATGCGCCATTGACGGCCTCCACTGGATCCGGGTGCTCTACTGCTACCCGGACTCCATCACCGATGAACTGCTGGAGGTCATGGCCCGGGAGGAAAAGGTGGTCAACTACATGGACATTCCCCTGCAGCACGCCTCGGGGAAGATTCTCCGGGCCATGAACCGCCGGGGAGACCGGCAGAGCCTAACCGCCCTGATGCAAAAAATCCGGGACAAGGTGCCCGGGGTGGTGCTGCGCACCACCTTGATCACCGGCTTCCCCGGCGAGACGGAAGAAGACTTTACAGAGCTGGCAGAGTTTGTCCGAGACGTGAAGTTTGAGCGCCTGGGCTGCTTTGCCTACTCCCAGGAGGAGGACACCCCCGCCGCCCTGCTGCCGGACCAGATCGACGAAGAGGTGAAGCAGCGCCGGGCGGAAATCATCCTGGACGACCAAGCCCTGCGCATGGAACGGGAGGCCCAGGCTCTGGTGGGCACCGTTCTGGAGGTGCTGGTGGAGGACTACGACCCGGAGGAAGAGGCCTGGTTCGGCCGCTCCTACCGGGACGCCCCGGACGTGGACGGCAAGGTGCTGTTCACCGCCGGGGACCGGGAGCTGAAGCCCGGGACCTTTGTCCCGGTGGAGATCACCCACGCGGTGGACTGGGATCTCCGGGGCCGCTTGGCTCTGTAAGGAAAGGGGGAAACCTGCTGTGAACCTGCCCAATAAACTCACGCTGCTGCGCATGGGGATGGTGCCCTTTTTCGTGTTTTTTCTGCTGGCGGACTTTGTGCCCCACCGGTACCTGTTTGCGCTGCTCCTCTTCTGCGCCGCTTCCTACACCGACCACTTAGACGGCAAAATTGCCCGCCGGGACCACTTGATCACCAATTTCGGCAGGCTGATGGACCCCTTGGCAGACAAGATTTTGGTCATGTCCGCGCTGATCTGCCTGGTGGAACAGGGCTTGGCCTCTTCAGTGGCGGTGGTCCTGGTCATGGCCCGGGAATTCGCCATCACCTCCATCCGGCTGCTGGCCGTGGAACAGGGGCGCGTCATCGCCGCCAACAACTGGGGAAAGGCGAAAACCGTGTCCCAAATGGTGGCCATCATCCTCATCCTGCTGCTGCAGTATCTGGCGGGCTTCTGGCCCCAGATCCTGGAGCCAGTGACCCTGGCAGGGGAGGTTTTGATCTGGATCTCCACCTTCTTCGCCGTGGTGTCCGGGGTGATCTACCTCAAGGACAACTGGGACGTGGTGAAAGACTGAGAAAAAAGTTTTGCCAGCTTCTTGGGAAGCTGGCAAATTTTTTCTTGTTACGGCTGCCGCACCCCCATGCCAGGCTCGCCGCTCACCGGAGATGGGAAAGAAAACCTTTGCCCCTCCCTTGGGAAAGCTGGCGCCTTTTCTCACCGCGGGCGCGCCCCCAGGCCAGGCTCGCCGCTCACCGGGGGCAGCAGGTTGTAGTTGTACCGGGGCCGGTCGCCAGGCATGTAAAAGTACACGAATTTCACCGAGAAGATGTCGCACACAATAAAGTTGTTCACGTCTTCGTCGTACAAGGTGACAAAGCTGCGGCCCACAAAGTACAGCATGCCCTGCTTGCGGATCATGTGCTCCGTGCCGATCAAGAACTCAATCACCACATATTCCCCAATGTTTTGGGCCAAAATCGCCTGCATGGAGCCCCGCATCTCTTCGTTGTCGAAGCTGGGCTGGGGTGGGGTGTTGAAGTTGTCCAGGCTCCGGCTGCCGTCGGCCTCCTCGGAAAAATCGCTGCGGCCCCGCAGCCGGTTCATCTGGGTTTGGGGGCCTTCGGGCTGGTTTCTTCTTCGCTCAGGCATACAAGTTCCTCCTTGCACTCACGTCAGCGCGTAGGCTTCCGTGGGATTGTAAAAACAGTGGTCTCCCAGACGGATGACAAATTCCCCCACTCGGGAGGGAAACGCATCCCGGCAGGTCACGGAAAAGGGGTTGTAAAACCACAGGGCAACGCCCAAGTTGGTCAGCCGGTTTCCCGCAATGGCCCAATTGGCAATATCGTAATGCAGCTGGGTGGGCCGCATGTTGTAAATGTTCTGGTAGTTGTACACACCCCCCACGGTCTCCATGGCACAGGTGAACTGGCCTTTTTGAAACACCACCTCCCGAATGGTGTACAGCCTGCCGTATTCCCCGTAGTCCACCTGGACCCGGTTCATCACCACGCTGGCCACCGCTTTCATGCCGGTTTCCCCCTCGCCCCCGGCCTCGCACTCCACAATCCGGGCCAAGAGCTCCATATCGGAATAGGCCACCCGCATCCTCCTTTCTCTGGTCTCTTTCATGCCTATGAAAATGCCCCCTGGTTTCATACCCCTTTCCCCGCCGGTCCTTTTAGAAATTTCCCGAGAAAACGCCTTTTGTTTTTAGGCAGGTTGCCGAATCCCTTGAAAACAGTTTAGAATATTCATGCGTTAAAGTCCCGTTTAACAGGAAAGAAAATACATAAATTTACCAATCTTTTTCTGAGAAACCCCTTTTTTCCCAGGCAGGGCCCCATTCTTGGAAAAAAATTAGGACCTTTTCTTTGCAAAAAACATGGTATACTATACAAAGCAGATACCCAGCCACAGGGGGCAGGTGCCTGCCCTGCCGGAACTCCGGCGCCGGGCAAGCCGCCGGTGCGGCTTGCCCGGCGCGGTCACGCGCAGAACCTATGGAAAGGTGGCCTTTTATGCGCTCCATTGACGAAATATCCCAAACAAACCCGGAAAAGCCTTTGCTGCTGGAGGTGGACGGCAAAGAGTACTACCGCTGTCCCATTCATACCCACTTGATTCAAGTGGGGGAGAACCTGTCGGACTTGATGCGCCAGTACGTGCAGCCCTACTTCCAGGAGGGGGACGTGGTGTATATCAGCGAGAAAATCGTCTCCCTCTGCCAGCGGGACATCATTCCCAAGGACTCTTTGAAAATTTCCCGCATGGCCAAATTTTTGGCCCGCTTCGCCAGCACCAACGACGGCGCAGGCATCGGCGTGCACAACGTGTACAAAATGCAGGTGGCCATTATGCTCTGCGGCAAACCTAAGATTCTCTACGCCGCCTTGGCCGCAGGCCTGGGCCGGCTGCAGGGCAAGCGGGGCGTGTTCTACGAAATCGCCGGGCCGGAGGTAGCCGGTCTGGACGGCTTCTACAGCACCTACTTTGGCGACTACAAAAACTTTGGTATTCTGTCCCCCAAGGAGCCGGACAAAGCGGCGGCCAAGGTGGAGCAGGAAACCGGCATCCACTGCTGCATTGCCGACATCAACGACTTTGGCGGCGATGTGCTGGCCGTGTCCCCCCAAGCTCCCATGGACAAGCCCCTGCTGCAAAAGCTCCTGAAAGACAACCCCGCTGGCAACGGCAAGGAAATGACGCCTTTTGTGCTCATGCGGGAGAAAAAAGCGTAAAAAAAGGCCGCCCAGAGGGCGGCCTTTTTTACTGTCTGGCAGAGGGGCGCCAAGGGCCCGGCCTTTCTACGGCGTGAATGTAAAAGATCCCATCCCCTCCGCATAAATGCGGTACGTCCCGGACTGCTCCAGCACTTCTTCCGGAACCAAAAAGCACGCGGTGGCAGAGCCACCTGCCGGACAGAGGGCCTGCTCGCCTCCGCCCTCCATGGTTGCCAAAAAGTAGAAGACGCAAAACCATCTTCCAAAATGCAGGTATTCCACGCTGTAGCTGGGCCTTTGGAAGAGCCTGCCTTCCGTGCCCCGGTTTTCCACCCTGGCGTACACACGGGCGTATTTCCCGCCTCCAGAGGAGACATCTCCCTCCTTTTCCACATGGTCCACCTGGAAGGAAAACGCCTCCTGCACCTCTCGCTTTGGAAAAATCTGCCCGTTTCCCACCAGAACCGGCTTCCACTTGGGAAACTTACTCCCCACAGGGGGCGAGACAACTGCAGAACAGATTCCCACCAGCAGGATAGTTAGAAGCACATACAGCCCCACGTTTCTCTTGCGGTTCATGGGAGTCACCTACCTTCCCCACAGAGAATGTATCTGTTTTTGTCCCTTCACTGTATCTTTTATACGGTAAATGGAAGGAAGCCCACGTCCCCTATATACAGCCGGTAACTGCCTTTTTGCCGCAGATTCTGGGCAGGCACGAAAGCTTCTTCCAAGATGCTGCCGCCTCCCGGGCAATCGGTAGGCTGGCCGCCCCCTTCCATGGTGGGAATACACAAGAATACCGTGTACCAGCTCCCGTAGTGCCGGTATTGCAGGGCGTAAGAAAAGCGCTCATATGCAAAGGAGCTGGAACCTCTATTCTCCATTTCATAAGAGATGACAGTCCATGTTTCCCCGCTGGCGGCCGGCTCCTGCTCTTCCATGCCGTCAAGCCGAAGGGTAACTTCTGTCCTTGTGGGAAAAACATCTTCCGCAGAAATGGGCTCCCACATGGTAAACTCGCTCCCCAGCGGGGGATTGTGGAGCAGGAAATAGCTGCCTGCCACCCCTCCCACCAGCAGGATGGCCAAAAGTATACATAGCCCCACGTTTCTCTTGCGGTTCATGGGAGTCACCTACCTTCCCCACAGAAAATGTCCCTATTTTTCAAGCTTTACTTTCTACAAATTTGCCAAATGAAACCTGGGAGGCTGTGCAAAACCGGAGGCCTTGGCTCCCGCAAAGCCGTCAATCTTGCGGAAGTTCCTCTTTTTAGCAGATTTTCGTCCCAAATTCTTGAGCATATCCTTCCCTATCCATAATACCCTTCCATAACATAAAATTCAAAACTTCCAATTCCTTCCAGGTAGCACCGGTAGCGGCCGGGAAAATTCCCAATGGCTTGAGGGAGCCTTACGGTTTCCAAAACCGAGTCTTGGGCGGGAACGCTGTGGTCCGGCTGCCCGCCTGCCAAAGTGGGGCCCACCTGGCACACCGTATACCATTTGCCCCAGTGAAAATAGTCGTAGCGATACCGAGGCTCGTAGGAGAGCTCCTCTTTTCTCAGGTTCACGATCTCAAATTGCTGATCCAGCACCCATTCTCCGGAACTCTCGTCCCGGTCTGTGTACGTGTACTTTCTCGAGATAAGGACCCCCACCGTTTTTACGTCTTCGTAATACTCCGGGATGGGCTCCCACATGGTAAACTCGCTCCCTAGCGGGGGGTTGTGGAGCAGGAAATAGCTGCCTGCCATCCCTCCCACCAGCAGGATGGCCAGAAGTATACATAGCCCCACATTTCTCTTACGGTTCATGGGAATCACCTACTTTCACCACAAAGAATATACCTGTTTTTTTATTTGTCAATCTTTAATTTTTACAAATTTACCAAACAAAAACTAGAAAGCTGTACAAAGCCAGAACTCTTGCTTGCCACAAAAAACAGGCCGCGGCACTCTGCCGCGGCCTGTAAGCCCTGTTTCTCACCCCTGCAGGGTGGTGCTCACATATTCCTCAATGAAATGGGCGGCTACGGCGCCGTCGCTGGCGGCGGTGATCACCTGGCGCAAGGGCTTTTTCCGCAGGTCTCCCACGGCAAACACCCCGGGCAGGTTGGTCTGGGTGGTTTCGTCCGCCAGCACATACCCGGCCTGGTCCAGCTCTACTTGCCCCTGGTACAGCTCCGTATTGGGCACATGGCCCACCGCCACAAACAGCCCGTCGCAGGGAATCTCCCGGAGCTCCCCGGTCTTTTTGTGGCGCACCTGCACCCCGGTCAACACGTCCCTGTACAGCAGTTCCTGCACTTGGCTGTCCCAGACAAACTCCACGTTCTCCGCCTGCTGCAGGGGGTCCAAATAGACTTTGGACGCCCGGAGCTGGTCCCGCCGGTGGATCAGGTACACCTTCTGGCACAGCCGGGACAGGTACAGCACATCGGAGACGGCGGTGTTGCCGCCGCCCACCACCGCCACGGTTTTGCCCCGGTAAAACATGCCGTCACAGGTGGCGCAGTAGGACACGCCCCGGCCCCGCAGCTCCTGCTCCCCAGACAAGCCCAGCTCCCGGGGATGGGCCCCGCTGGCCAGCACCACCGTGCGGGCCTGGTAGGTGCCGTCCTGGGTGCGAACCTGTTTGACCGTGCCCCCCAGTTCCACGGAGATCACCTCCGAAAGCTGGGTCTGGGCCCCAAAGCGCTGGGCGCCCTTTTGCATCTGCAGGGCCAGCTCAAAGCCGCCTACCCCTTCGGGAAAGCCGGGGTAATTGTCGATTACATCGGTGGTGCCCATCTGGCCCCCGGGGGTCAGCTTTTCCAGCACCATCACGGACAAATTGGCCCGGGCCGCGTACAGGGCCGCTGTGTAGCCCCCGGGCCCGCCGCCGATCACAAGCACATCATACACCTGTGGCATACAGTTCCTCCTTTTCTCACGGGACGAAAACGCCGGGCAGGAACTTCCCGTCCGGCGTTCCGAACACAGGCTGTTACGACAGCATCTGCTCCAAACGGGCCTTGGGCTGCACGCCCACCAAAGTCTGGGTGGGCTGGCCGTTGACGAACAGCATGGCGGTGGGAATGCTCATCACCCGGAACTGGGCAGCCAGCTCCTGCTCCTCGTCGATGTTGATCTTGCCCACCTTCACCTGGCCCTGGTGCTCCTGGGCGAATTCGTCCACAATGGGGGAAAACATCTTGCAGGGGCCGCACCAGCTGGCCCAGAAATCCACCAGCACGGGGACGTCTGCGTTTAACACTTCCTGCTGAAAATTGTCTTTTGTAATGGTGATCACTGCCATAGTATTCGCATCCTTTCTAGGTATCCAGTTTCACAAAGGTTTCTGTGTCTTTCTGTCTCCTAGGATACCCCAAAGAGAACCGCTTTTCCTGTTGCAAAAACCACACTTGCAAAAATTTTTTTGCTCCAAAACAGCAGCGTGGAATGGACCCCTTCCCTGCCCGGGGAAAAATCCCTCGATTTTTCCCCTCTCACTTTTTCCGGGACGGCAGCGTGGAGTTGGCCCCTTCCCTGCCCGGGGAAAAATCCCTCGATTTTTCCCCTCTCACTTTTTCCGGGACGGCAGTGTGGAGTTGGCCGCTTTCATGGCCAATGCCACCAAAAGGGCCGCCTGCTCGTTGTTGGAGTAGGAGGTGTCGATCACATATTTCCCTGGGTAGGCGTTGTCCTCATTGCCGGCGTGCATCACCAGGTACTTCCCGTCGAACACATCGTACTCAAAGCCCAGAATGTTTCCATACACCCGCCAGCGGTTGCAGTTGAGAATGTACCGGGTGATGCCGTGGGCCCGGATCTTTTCCACGGTGCCAATGGGCGTTTCATCCTGCAAAATTTGGAACTTCCAGGTGCCGAACAGGTTTTTCCAGCACTTCACCCGGCCGATCTCCATGCCGTTGCGGTTTTCCAAAATGATCCAGTTGCATTTTTTATCGGGCTCCGCCTTCACCTGGTAGGCCCGCTGGTCCGTCTCGTCGTAAATGGTGTACATATCCTCCCAAGAAAAGGGACGCTGTTCAAAATAGAGTTTCATACCATGCCCTCACACCAGGCCTGCAAAGGCCATAAATTCTTGAAAACTTCCCTGAGGAATCCCCGACAGATCCCTGCCCTTAGGGTTGAGCAGGCAGTCGGTCACCAGGTACAATTCCAGCCCCTGCTCCAGGGCGGCGGCGTCCTCGGTGGCGTCGTTGCCCACCATCAGGCACTCCTGGGGGCGCTTGCCGGTCTTGCGGAGGATTTCGGCGTAATAGGCGGGGTTGGGCTTGCAGGTGGTGGAGTTCTCATAGGCGGTAATGTAGGAGAAATCCTCGGGCCGCAGCCCCACCCAGGAGAGCCGCGTCTCCACGCCCACCAGGGGGAAAATGGGGTTGGTGGCCAAAACCACGTCGTAGCCCTTGGCCTTTAAGCCGTCGATGGCCCTGCGGGCCAGGGGGTTCTCCCCGCAGGCGGCCTTGGCCCCGTGGAACTCGTTGGCATAGAACCCGTCGAACACCGGCCGCAGCTGGAGGACTTCCTCCCCCATCTCCCCGGCAAAGGTGTCCCAAAAGCGCTTGTCGTTTGTCTCGGTGCCGTCGTTTTTCACCATGGCCTTGGTGCCCTTCCACACGGCGGCCACCAGGGGCTCCGGCTGAAAGCCAAAGGGCGCCGCCTTTTTTGCCAGCAGGCCAAAGTAGGTGTTGGTAAACTGCTCCAGCTCCATGGGCAGCAAGGTGCCGTCCAGGTCGAACAGCACCGTGGTGATCTGTGGGTCTAGCATGTGTAGTTTCTTCCTTTCCTAGGGAGGGCTTGCTCACTTTACCACAAAGGGGAGGACGCTGATCACAACCCCCAGCAAAGCAAACGCAACACCGCCAAATTTCGTGGATTTCACATAGAGGTCCGAAGGCTCGTCCGCCCGGTAAGATTTCCACCGTTCCGTCCAGTTCCAGAGAAGGTCTGGTCTTACAAACAGAAAAACTCCCAGCGCCACAAAGACAACGCCTGCCAATACAGTCCATCCCATAGGCCGTTCCTCCTTTTTGCTCCGATGGGGCTTTCCCCTGTTCCAAATGCTCTCGCCCGGCGGTGGGTTTTGGGAAACTCCCTCCGTCACGGCCAAGGCCTCGCCTGCCGGCCCGGGGGATGTCTGCCAGCGGCAAACGCCTATCCCCGGCCGACGCGGGCGCTATGGCCGGTTGCTGAACGCGCGCCACTGGCCCGAGGCAGCCTGCAAAGAGGGAGATTTTGAAGAGCCCGAATATCTCTTCTTGAAGCCCCCTATCTCTCCCGGGGGGCGGAGCGCTGCCTACCGCCCTTTGGGCGGGTGCGGCGGCGCTCCGGGGGTTCTTTTTTGCAACGCTTTTCGCGTTGCTTTCAGGTCGCGAGACTCTGTCTCGCGCTCTGCAGCCTTTGAAAAGGCTGGCGAAACTTTTACGCGCCTGCGGCGAATCTCCTCCGCCCCTGCGGGACGCAGAAGGGCGGCTTGTCCTGCGGGGTCACCCGCCGGCCACGCCCTTTGTGGCCACAACGTCCACGCCGGTGCCGCACACGTCCGCGAGCACCACATCTCCCAGCTGGACCGGGGCCTGCACCCGTCCCTGACGGATGGCCTCCATGCAGGCAAAAATTTTCTCCTTGGGAATGTCCCCCCGGGTGCGCACCGGCACCAGGGGCTGGGCGCCCCCCTCCACCCGCATGGTGGAGGTGACCGTGCGCTCCGGGGCGGTCACTTCCTTTGTGCCGTACACTTCCCCCCGCTTGCAGGTGTTGCCCGTCACCCGGACCACCTGGCCCGCCTCGTCGATTTCCACCTGCAAGGGGCAGCCCAAGGGGCAGCTGATGCAGGTAAGCTCTCTCACTGCCATGTCACTTCGCCTCCTCTTCCTTGGCCACAACCCGGATCTCCCGTTCGCCGCCGGTCAACCATGCCTTTTGGAACACCACCTGTTCCATCTCCCCAGGGGCCATCACCGGCCGCTTCCGGGTGTACAAAAGCTTGTCGTCTCCGTACACCTGCACCAGGCCTTTCCGGATGTTCCGGCTCACCCGGAACCGCACCACCAGCTGGTCCTCCATGCGCTGGGGATCTACAGCGGCGGGCACCGTGTACCGGGCGGCTCCCTCCGGCTTGAGGGGGATCTCCCTGCCCTGGGCCGCCCTTTTGCCCTGGACATAGGCAGCCGCGTGTTTTCCCGCCTGCTCCGCCTCCTCGGAGACATAGTCCACCAGGTCGTGGACGTGCAGCACGTTGCCGCAGGCGAACACCCCGGGAATGCTGGTCTCCAAACTCTCGTTGACCGTGGGGCCGTTGGTCACCGGGGAGAGCTGTACCCCCACCTCTTTGGAGAGCTCGTTTTCGGGGATCAGCCCCACAGACAGCAGCAGGGTGTCGCAGGGAATCTGCTCCTCCGTGCCGGGGATGGGTTTGCCTTTTCCGTCCACCTGGGCAATGGTCACCCCCGTGACCCGCTCCTTACCCTGGATATCCACCACGGTGTGGCTCAATTTCAGGGGGATGCCGTAGTCGTCCAAACACTGGACAATGTTCCGCTTCAGCCCCCCGGAGTAGGGCATCAGTTCCGCCACACACTTGACCTTGGCCCCCTCCAAGGTCATGCGCCGGGCCATGATGAGCCCAATGTCCCCGCTGCCCAGAATGACCACCTCCCGGCCGGGGAGATAGCCCTCCAGGTTTACAAGCCTTTGGGCGGTGCCGGCGGAGAAGATGCCCGCCGGCCGGGTGCCGGGGATGTTCAGCGCTCCCCGGGGCCGCTCCCGGCAGCCCATGCAGAGCACCACGGCGCCTGCCTCCACCACCTGCAGGCCCCGCTCCCGGCTGACGCAGGTGACCAGCAGCCGGTCCCCCTGGCGCTGCAGATCCACCACCGTAGTGGAGAGCCAGTGGGGAATGCCCAGGGCCTCCGCCTTTTCTATAAACCGGGCGGCGTACTCCGGCCCGGTGAGCTCCTCTTTAAAGGTGTGCAGCCCAAAGCCGTTGTGGATGCACTGGTTTAAAATGCCCCCCAGCTCCGGCTCCCGCTCCAGAATGAGCACCTGTTCCACGCCGCTTTCCCGGGCGGCAATGGCGGCCGCCAAACCGGCGGGACCGCCTCCAATGGTCACAATGTCAGCTTTCATGGCTCAGCCCTCCCCTCTTGTTTTTTCCAGCACAATTTGGGCGTCGTTTCCGCTCTTGCGGATCTGGGTCAAATCCAGGCCCAGCTCCTGGCTGAGCAGGTCCATCACCCGGGGGGAACAGAAGCCCCCCTGGCACCGGCCCATGCCCGCCCGGGTCCGGCGCTTGATCCCGTCCAGAGTCTTGGCCCCCAGAATGCCGTGGATGGCATCCCGGATCTCCCCGTAGGAGATCTCCTCGCACCGGCAGACAATCTGCCCGTAGGCCGGGTCCTTCCGGAGCAGGGCGGCCCGCTCCTCCACAGGCAGGTCCTTCACCTTGGGCACCCCTTTCCGCAGGGGGTCAAAGGCCGGGTTTTCGGACAGCCCCAGCTTTTCGGCGATGAGCTCCGCCAAGTACTCCCCAATGGCCGGGGCGCTGGTCAGGCCCGGGGACTCAATGCCCGCCGCGTCGAAAAAGCCCGGGGCGCTCTCCCCCAGCACAAAGTCGTCCCCGTCCTCGTGGGCCCGCAGCCCCGCAAAGGAGGTGATCACCTGCCGGGTGGGAATGTCCTTCACCCCCAGGGCGGATTTCTCCAGCACCTCCTGGAGGCCTGCCGCCGTGGTGGCGGTGTCCTCTGGGTCGCCGATGTCCTTGGCCGTGGGGCCCAGCAGCAGGTTGCCGTGGACCGTGGGGGAAACCAGCACCCCCTTGCCGTATTTTCCCGGCAGCTGGAACACCGTGTGGGACACATGGTTCCCGGCGGTGTGGTCCAAGAGGCAATACTCCCCCCGCCGGGGCGTGATGTGCAGCTTGTCCCCACAGACCCAGTTGTGCACCTGGTCGGAGAACACCCCGGCGGCGTTGACCACCGCCCGGGCGGAAAAGTCCCCCTGGCTGGTGTGGACCACCCAGCCCTGCTCCCCTGGCTCCACGCCGGTGACTTGGGTGTCAAAGGAGAAGGCCACTCCGTTTTTGCCGGCGCTTTCCGCCAGGCCCAAGGTCAGCTCAAAGGGGCACACAATGCCCGAGGTCTTGGCCAGCAAAGCCCCCGCCACCTCTTGGCTCAGGTGGGGCTCCAGAGCCCGGGCCTGGTCCCCGGTGAGCAGCTCCATGTCCCTCACTCCATTTTGCACGCCCCGGTCGTACAGCTCCTGGAGCTTGGGGAGCTCCTCCTGGGAGAAGCACACCACAAAGGCCCCCACCCGCTGAAAGGGGACGTCCAGCTCCTGGCTGAGCTTGTCCATCTTCTCATTGCCCCGCACGTTCATCTTTGCCTTTACGGTGCCGGGCTCCGCGTCGAATCCGGCGTGGACAATGGCGGAGTTGGCCTTGCTGGTGCCCTCGCACACATCCAAGGCTTTCTCCACCACCAAAAAGCGTCCCTGCCGGCGGGACAGTTCCCGAGCCGTGGCCGCTCCCACGACCCCGGCTCCAATGACAATCACGTCGTATGCTTTCATGGCGTCACACCCCTATTCCCTAGGATTTTCCCCTCAACTCGTCCCGAGGGCTCATACACTATTAGAATAGCACAAACTTTTGCATCCCGCAAGAAAAGAAACGGTGAAAACTCCTGGTTCTCCCTTGACTTCCCCGGGAAAATCGAGGAAAATAAAACAGAGAAACAAAAAGGGGGAAAACCCCTGGGGACGGAAAGGAAGAGAACGGTATGGAATATCTCATCGGCATCGATCTGGGCACCAGCGGCACCAAGACCGTGTTGTTCGACCGGCTGGGCAAGGTCATAGCCAGCGCCACGGTGGAGTACCCCCTGTATCAGGAAAAAAACGGCTGGGCGGAGCAGGACCCTTTGGACTGGTGGCACGCCTCCTGTGAGACTTTACAGTCCGTCATCGGGCAGAGCGGGGTGGACCCCCGGGACATCAAGGGCCTGGGCATCTCCGGGCAGATGCACGGCCTGGTGATGCTGGATAAACAGGGCCAGGTGCTGCGCCGGTCCATCCTCTGGTGCGACCAGCGCACCGCCAAGCAGTGTGAGGAAATCACCCAGCGGGTGGGGAAGGAGCGGTTGATCCAGATCACCGCCAACCCGGCCCTGACGGGCTTTACGGCCTCCAAGATCCTGTGGGTGCGGGAGAATGAGCCGGAGCTCTACGCCCAGTGCGCCCACATCCTGCTGCCCAAGGACTTTGTGCGGTATAAGCTCACCGGGGAGTTCGCCACGGAGGTCTCGGACGCTTCCGGCATGCAGCTGTTGGATGTGCCCCACCGCTGCTGGAGCCAGGAGGTGCTGGAGAAGCTGGACATCGACCCCGCTTTGCTGGCCAAGGTGTACGAGTCCCCGGAGATCACCGGGACCATCACCCCGGAGGCAGCTGCCCTCACCGGCCTGGCCGCCGGCACCCCTGTGGTGGGCGGCGCCGGGGACAACGCGGCCGCGGCGGTGGGCACCGGGGTGGTCACCGACGGCAAGGCCTTCACCACCATCGGCACCTCTGGCGTGGTGTTCGCCCACACGGACAAGATCTCCATCGACCCCCAGGGCCGGGTGCACACCTTCTGCTGCGCCGTGCCTGGGGCCTGGCACGTCATGGGCGTGACCCAGGGGGCAGGGCTGTCCCTAAAGTGGTTCCGGGACAACTTCTGCCAGGCGGAGAAGGACACCGCCGCCGGCATGGGGGTGGACCCCTACGTGCTCATGGACCAAGAGGCGGCCCAGTCTCCCATTGGGTGCAACCGGCTGCTGTACCTGCCCTACCTGATGGGGGAGCGCACCCCCCACCTGGACCCGGACTGCCGGGGGGTGTTCTTCGGCCTCTCCGCCATGCACACCAAACGGGACCTGCTCCGGGCCGTCATGGAGGGCGTCACCTACTCCCAGCGGGACAGCGTGGAGATCCTGCGGGGCATGGGCGTAGAGCTTTCGGAGATGTTGGCCTGCGGCGGGGGAGGCACCTCTCCTCTGTGGCGCCAAATGCTGGCGGACACCTACAACTGCCCGGTGAAGACCGTGCAATCCAAGGAGGGCCCGGCCCTGGGAGTGGCCATCCTGGCAGGCGTAGGCGTGGGCTTGTACCCCTCCGTCCAGGAGGCCTGCCAGGCCATGATCCAAGTAAACCAGCCCCAGGAACCCATCCCGGAGAACGTGCCCCAATACCAGGCCTTCTACCAGGTCTACAAAAGCCTGTACCCGGCCCTGAAGGAAAATTACAAGCTGCTGGCCGCCACCGGCGCCTGAGGCAGGGAACGCCCTTTCCCTGCACCCCAGCAGAAGACTTCAAAACCCATGAAAAAACGCCGTCCTCCGGGGCGGCGTTTTTCTGTGTATTTGTAGCTGTCTCCCGGCCTGGGGCGCTTTACTCCTCCGAAAAGAAGAACAGCTCCTCCACCGTGGTGTGAAACACCTTGGCAATGTCCATGGCCAGCTTGAGAGACGGGTTATACCGCCCGTTTTCCAGGTGGACGATGGTCTCCCGCCGGGCGCCCACCAGGGCGGCCAGCTCGCTCTGTTTCAGGCCCGCCCGTTCCCGGTACTCCTTCACCTTTGTGCGCAGCATGGGTTCACATCCCCCTCTTGTCGATGAGGGTGAAGAGCACCGCCCGCGCCACCGTCAGGACCAGCAGCCCGATGAGGAGAGCGTACCCCACCACAATGCCGGAGAAATCGGAGAACACGCAGAGCACCGCGGCCAGGACCAGCACTTCACAGGCGATCTTCAAACAGATGGAATCGGTGGTTTTCAAATTTTCTCGGGCGAACTCGTCAAAGATGTCCCGGTGCTTGGCGTAGTAGAGCTGGTAAGCGAACAGCCCGCCCGCCAAGGCCAGCACCGCCGACTGCACATACAGGTACGAGGTGTGAAAGTCCGTGCGGGCGCACATCCAGTAGTACAACAACAGCAGGGCCGCCGGGACAATCTTCAGGAACATCCAGGCTCTCAGGTTGATGGTTTTCCTCTTCGCTTCGCTTTTCATAAGGGCTCTCCTCCATGTGAAATATTTGTAACTTCATTGTGTTATAAATAGTTCACTTCCTGTCTCTGCTATCAACACAAAAGTGAAATATTTTTAACTTTTCTTCGGAAGGGCCCCTTCCCTGCCCCCTGGACGCCTCTCTTTTCCCCCACAAGCCCCTCTGGCAGGGAGAATGTTCAACCCTCCAACTTCTTCCTCACACACTCTTTTCCCCATTTTCCGGGCCTGCTGGAGCCCTCTTTCGCAAAGGGCAGTGTATAGATAACTTCAACTCCCAGGGAAAAAGCCCTGAGAGAATCTAAAATTTAAGAGGGTTGAAATTATGAAGAAAAGCAAGTTTCTGAAGAAATCACTTGCGATGCTTCTGGCAGTGATGCTGGCCGTCGCAATGATTCCGCTCAGTGCTTCCGCGGCTCCCAGTGGAGTGTCCTTCATTTATGTGAATGACAATCCTGTTACCCTGGGTTCGTCTATGTCTGTAGACGTTTCTGAAAAAGCCACGGATGTGGAAATCCGGACCAATGAGGATTGGACGGCTCGCGGCTATCAGCTGCGTGTGCAGACCAACGATTCTCAGTGGACCGAGAAGAATGTTACCACCACCAACGGTAATGCCAGCAACTTTGCTCTGGGTGACTATCTGCAGGCAGACGGTACCATGCTGATCAACGAGTACAAGCAGAATGGCACCGGCGCTTGGGAAAAGACCGGCACTACTTATGTGCTGACTGTCAACAAAGTAAAGGACAACACCACTACCAACCTGGATGAAAATTATTTCAAGAACGTCAAGGGTGTGTACAGTGTTGACGTGGACAATGAAAACAAAATTGTCAACGTAGTCCTGGCTCGCCATACCGGTGAGTATGGAACAGAGGATGCCACTGATATCCAGGCTGTAGCGAATCTGCGCACTGTAGAAAATGCTACCTTTGATAACGGCAGCACTTCTAAAGATGTTAACCTGAATGATGGTCAAACTTTTGTTGTGACTTCTCAGTCCAAAGGCAACAAGGCTACTTACACTGTGAAGGCTACTTATCTGGATGCCCTCAACACCATGACCGTAATCGGTCTGGACGGTGAAAAGTACACTGCCGAGGCTGAGGACACCAATAACGATGACATCCCCGATGCTTTCAACATCACCATGCCCGACTCCGCCATTTATGACGAGCATGATGAATTGACTGTCGATCCCAAGATGGGCGTTGCTTTCGAAGTGGAAGGCGACACCACCACGAATGTGACCGTGGACGGCACCCCTGTTAAGGCCGACGGCAGCGTGAAGATTCAGTTCACTGATTTGGACGAGGATCTTCAGGAAGTCAGCTTCGATGTTGTCACTGAGCGCCTGACCGAAACCAACGGTGCTATTCAGCATTATACCCTGAAAGTTCAGCTCCAGAAGGACAACAGCACCGATATCACCTATGCTCAGGTGAACAGCACCATCGCTACTGTGGATCTGGAAAACAACACCATCGTTGCGGAAGTTCCTTCTTCCGATGATCTCGATGGTAATTATGATGGTCAAGGCGCGACCGTTCTTCTTCGTACTGCTGCTACCGTTTCCAGCGTAATGGTTGATGGTAAGGAAGCTACCGACGTTGTAGATGGCGGAAACAAGAATTGGGAAATCACTCGTATTGATCTGGAAAGTGGTTCCAAGGTTGTCACTGTGACTGCTGAGGACGGCACCGACCGTCAGTACACTCTGTCCGCCAAGAAGGTTTCCAACAACACCGACGCTTCTATTACCGCTTTCTATCTGGGCGACAATAAAGGCGGTGTGACTGCTGGCGAAGATGACATTTATGTGACTGTTCCTTATATGACTATCGACGTTGAGGATCTGCCCATTTATGTCACTCCTACTAGCTACACGTATGTAACTTACGTCGATAGCCGGAATGATGAACATCAGATTGTAAATGGCACTACGGACGGCTATGATATTTATCTGCGTGGCACTATCCCGGTTGATGGGGAATTGACTGCTGAGATTATTGCCCACAACAAGAACAATCCTTCCATCAAGGAAGTTTACACCATTCATGTTGTCCTGGAAGAGGATGTTGCCACTGGCAACGAACTGACCGACTTGGAGTTCACTGCTCAGCCCACTGGAAACGACACCGATAAGGCTGTTGTGCGCGCTATGACTGATGCCAACACCTTTAACACGGAAGTGGCTCAGCGGACTTCTGGCAGCAACTATGTCCAGACTCTGAACCTCCAGGTTCCCGTGAGCCTGTTTGCGACTGACGATCTGGGTGTCACCTATCAGAACATTGTGACCGGCTTTAAGACCCGCGATGAGGGTGTTGCCTTTGTGGTAAGTTTTAGCAATGCTTCTACTTATAACCTCATTCCTCTTACTGCAACCGTTAAAGAGACAAATGATTTGACTGGCAAAGTAATTGCTAATACTTCTGCTTCTAAGGTCTACAACCAGATTATTGTTTTGCCCGAAGAGATTGCTCGGAAGGTGTTGAGCGGTGGTTACGCGGGTTATTCTGGCTTGGATTACTACATGCCCGCTTCTGACGCCAAATATGGCACTCTGTACAACATCGTGATCACTCCCAAGACTGCCAGCCCCGACGCTGATCTGAAGACCATTTCCGTGGGCGGTTATGATCTGATCATCCACGGCAACAAGATCACCGGCGAGCTGCCCTTCAGCCTGACCACTGCAAAGCCTGCTGGCAATGCAGCTCCTAGCAGCGATACTGTCAAGAAAGACGGCAAGTTTATTGACTTTACCATCAGTGATTATGCTATCTTGACCAATAATTTGAGTGGTTCTGTTGTGCTGTTCTATCCCAATGGCGATACGGATGGCGATGGTGAAGCGAATGCTTCCGATGGTGGTAAGATTGGAACTGGTAACTATTACCCCAACCGTGAACTGCTGTTCGTGCGCAACGCCGATCACACTGTAACGGTTTATCGGTGCGACGATTCCGGTAAATGCGATGTTATTGAGGATTTGACCGTCCTGGCAGAAGATCGTCTGACCACCACCGGTGACTCTTCCAGAACTTATGAGTTTGATCTGACCTGGGCTGCTCCCTGCGAGGATGCGGACATTGAGACCTTCACCCTGGGTGGCTACGAAGGCCATATCAACAACGACCCCGAAGAGGGCCGCACCATCAACGTGACCGTGCCCTACGGCACTTCCGTAACCGGCATGATCGCGGAGTTCACTACCTCCACCGGCGCAAAGGTTGAGGTTGGCGAGCTGGGCGGCATGGACTTCGAGAGCGGTGTGACTTCTCTGAACTACACCAACCCTGTGAAGCTGTACGTGACCTCTGAGGATGGGGACACCACCCGGATGTACACCGTCACTGTGACCCAGGGCGTGACCTTTGACGATATCGATGAGAACGATTGGTTCTATGACGATGTAGTGGACGCTGCTGAGAACGGTTATGTCAACGGCATGGGCGAAGGCAAGTACCAGCCCTATGGCCAGCTGACTCGTGCCCAGTTTGCTCTGATGATTGCTCGGGCCATGAATTACGATTCCAATCCGGACGTTACTTCCGCTTTCCCGGATGTGGCGGATGATCACTGGGCGAAGGCTGCTATCAACTTCTGCTATCAGAATGACATTATCCGCGGTTACGAAGACGGCGAGTTTAAGCCGGATCGCTATGTGACTCGTCAGGAAGTTGCTGCTATCTTGGCACGTGCGTTCAATTTGGAGGAGATCTCCTCTGAAGAGTATCCCGATGACGCTTCCATCGCCAGCTGGGCAAGTGAAGATGTTTACAAGGCTAAGGCTGCCGGCCTGATGAAGGGCGACGCTGACACCGGTAACTTCCGTCCCACTTCTCTGCTGAATCGTGCAGAAGCTGCTACGATTCTGATGAACGCCAATCGGAACGGGTATATTAACTGAGGTTTCAACTCATCTAAATTTTATGATTACCCCATAGACAGGAGGGACAGCGCAAGCTGTCCCTTTTGTCTTTTTCCCCAGACCGCTGGCGCGGTCCGATGAAAGCCATAGATTGACAGGAGGGACGACGCAAGCTGTCCCTTTTGTCTTTTCCCCAGACCGCTGGCGCGGTCCGATGAAAGCCGTAGATTGACAGGAGGGACAGCGCAAGCTGTCCCTTTTGTCTTTTTTCCAGACCGCTGGCGCGGTCCGATGAAAGCCATAGATTGACAGGGGGACGGCGTAGGCTTTCCCTTTTGTCTTTTTCCCCAGACCGCTGGCGCGGTCCGATGAAAGCCATAGATTGACAGGAGGACAGCGCAAGCTGTCCCTTTTGTCTTTTTCCCAGACCGCTGGCGCGGTCCGATGAAAGCCATGAATTGACAGGAGGGACGGTGCAAGCTGTCCCTTTTGTCTTTTTCCCCAGACCGCTGGCGCGGTCCGATGAAAGCCGTAGATTGACAGGAGGGACAGCGCAAGCTGTCCCTTTTGTCTTTTTCCCAGACTGCTGGCGCGGTCCGATGAAAGCCATAGATTGACAGGAGGGACGGCGCAAGCTGTCCCTTTTGTCTTTTTCCCAGACTGCTGGCGCGGTCGGGTAAAAGCCGTAGATTGACGGGAGGGACGGCGTAGGCTATTCCTCCTCGTCACGGGGATATGTTGAACTGCCCTGGCTAGGATGAATCTGCCAGGAATTGAGAGTAGGGCGGCATGCGTTCCCCCCTCGTAAAATAAAAAACGGTC
>DSTMR04002__coassemble_751_pt1 | contig 41722 bp, 36 predicted proteins | sample DSTMR04002__metabat2_high_PE_036 | metagenome-assembled genome bin DSTMR04002
ACAGGTCCTCGGTGGTGAGCCGCAGCCGGCGCATCTGGTCCTGCAAAACTTTCCACTGCCGGATGACCACCACCGGGCTGCCGCACACTGCCTGCCGGAAGCGCCCGCTTTTGAGCATGAGAAACGAGACCAGGATTTCGCAGCCCACCAGCACTCCCATGGGAATAATGCCCTTCCACAGGGGCTGGTCCATCTCCTGAATGGGCAGCACCGCCAGTTCGGAAACCAGCAGGGTTGCCACCAGTTCGGAGGTTTGCAGCTGGCTGATCTGCCGCTTGCCCATGAGCCGCACGGCCACCAGAATGACCCCGTACATCACCAAGGTCCGCATGAGGGACACCGCCATACAATCGCTCCTTTCTCCCGTTTTCCAGCAGGCCCAGGCGTTGCTTGTGCCATGGCCCTTCCCGCGCATGGCCCTTCCCGCGTATTTCCAGTGGGGAGGCCCTCTGCATCAAGGCTTTTGGGAACCCGGCCCGGCTGTTTTCCCTGTTGGAAACAAGGGCTAGTTTGGCCTGGTTTTCGAAAAATATGAGCTGCCCGTCCCGTGTATAAAGGGGCTGGACCGGGAGAAGCTAAAGGGACAGATTCTTGCGGGGAGGCGGCCTATGGAGCAACAAAAGCTTTCGAAGGATTTGGCGGGCAACCTGGCTTTTTTTCAGGCGAGGTTTGTAAAAGCCATGGACTTGATCCTTCGCCGGGTGGAGCTGGGCGGGCGTGCTGCGGCTTTGTTGGCGGTGGACGGCTTGGTGAACAAGGAGGTGATCACCCTCAGTGTGCTGGAGCCCCTGCTGCGGGAGCGGTCGTATCCCTCAGAGCCGGAGAAGCAGCTGGCTTTCATTGAGCGCCGGGTGCTCAGCGCGGCGGATTTGAAGCACGAAGCTAGGATGGACGCCCTGCTGCAGCTGCTTATGAGCGGCTTTGCCGTGCTTTTGCTGGACGGCGTGGACGACGCTTTAGCGTTCGGCGTGCAGGGGTTTGCCTACCGGGGGCCCCAGGAGCCGCAAAACGAGGTGATGCAGCGGGGGGCCAAGGACGGTTTTACAGAGTCCAACCAGCTGAACATGGCCATGATCCGCCGCCGGATGAAAAACACGTCCCTTAAGTTTGAAATGCTGCAAGTGGGCGCCCAAAGTCACACGCCTCTGGTGCTCTGTTATATAGAGGGGGTGGCTTCGGAGAAAATCTTGCGCCAGGTGCGGCAAAAGCTGGAGGACTGCTCCCTGCAGACCGTGTTGGGGGCAGGGTATCTCACGGGCTTTTTGGAGCGGGGCCGGGTGTTCTCCGGGGTGGGGCTCACCGAGCGCCCCGACGTGGTCTGTGGAAAAATTGAGGAGGGCCGGGTGGCCCTGCTGGTGGAGGGCACCCCCAGCGTTCTTGTGCTGCCCTTTCTCTTTGTGGAGAACTTCCAAACCTTGGACGACTATTTGACCCGGCCTTTCTACGGCACCTTTATCCGCTGGCTGAAGATGGCCGCCTTTTTTCTCAGCTCCTTTCTGCCGGGACTCTACGTGGCCATTGTGACCCACCACCCGGAGCTGCTTCCGGAAAGCCTGCTGCTGACCGTGGCGGGGGCCCAGGCCAAAACGCCGTTCCCGGTGATGTTCGAAACCCTGACCTTGTTTTTCCTCTATGAGGTGCTGCGGGAGGCGGGGCTCCGGGCGCCCCGGTCCCTGTCCGCCACTGTGAGCATTGTGGGCGGGCTGGTGCTGGGGGACACGGCAGTGGCGGCGGGGCTGGTGAGCGCGCCCTCCCTGCTGGTGGTGGCCCTGACTGCCATTGCAGGCTACGCGGTGCCCCGGCTGTACGAACCTTTGGCGCTGCTGCGCCTGGGATTTCTCTTGGTGGGCAACTTCCTGGGCATGTGGGGCGTGATGATCGGCCTGGTGTTTTTGCTCTTAGACCTGTGCGGGGCGGAGAGCTTTGGGGTGCCCTTGCTGTCCCCGGTCTCCCCCTTCCGGGGAAGGCTGGTGCTGCGGGACGTGTTCTTCCGGGCCGGCTGGCGGCGGCTTTCCCGCTGGGACGCCAAGGTGCAGGACATGCCCGGCAGCCAGGACCGGTGAGAGGAGGCCTTTATGAAACAACACACCATCAGCGCGGCCCAGTTTTTCGGCATGATGTTTGTCTCCCGGGTGACCCTCACCATTTCCCTCAATGCCCAGTACGCCGCCGGGGAGAACCTGTTGGACGGGATCCTCTCCTACGGGTTGGCCATGGTTTTGGGCTTTTTCATCGCTTTGCCCCTGTGGTCCTTCCAGCGCCGGTATCCCGGCCAATCTGTGGGAGAACTGGCTGCAAACTGCCTGGGCCGTACAGGAGGACGCGTGGTCTCCCTAGGCTATATTCTGTATTTTCTTTTGATCAATGCCTCTTCCCTGGCCCTGTTCCAGATTTTTCTGCTGGACACGGTCCATCCCGACTTCTCCTCCTGGCTGATTGTGGCGGCCCTTACGGCGGTGGCCGTGTACGGGGCCTGGCAGGGGTTGGAGGCCTTGGCCCGGTGCGGGGCCTGCGTGCTGGTAATTTTGCTGCTGGGCTCCGGCCTGGTTTTTGCCTTGGTGTCCCAGCGGTTTTCCGGGGAAAACCTGCAGCCCATGCTGCAGGGAGGCGCAGGCCCCCTGGTCCGGGGAACGGCCTTGTTTCTCTCCCGGACCTCCCTATTTGCGGATATGGCGGTGCTGCTGCCCTTTGTCCAGGGAAAGAAGCGGCTGGGATTTCGCCTTTGGTCGGGGGGCACCTTTTTGTTTGTGGGAGGCTTGCTCCTGCTTTTGGCGGGCTGTTTGGGGCCCTACGCCTACACCCAGAATTTTCCCGTCTACGCCTTGGCTTCCATTACGGAAATACACGCTCTGCAGCGGTTGGACCCGGTTTTTGTGGGCATTTGGATGATGGGCTTGCTGATCAAGGTGGGCGCGGACCTGTATGCCTGCCGGATCTGCTGGGCGCAGCTGTTTCCCAAAAGCCGCCGGCAGGCTGTGCCGGTGGTGTGTCTGGGCGCTCTTTTGGTGGTTTTGGCGGCGGGCGGGGCCTATCTTTTGCCCTTGCAGAGGGTGTTGCTGGACACAGGCTTTTGGCTGGGAATGACGGGACTGTTTGGGCTGGGGGTTCCCCTGGCTTTGCTGTTTGCCGGATGGGTTCGGTACAGAAAGGAGGAAGGCCCATGAGGCGGGGCTGCAGAATGTTGGCGGCGGCGCTGGCGCTTTGGCTGTGTGTGTTCCAGGGGGGCTGTGCCCGCAAGGAACTGCACCAGCGGATTTTGATTCAGGGCATCGGTGTGGACCGAGAGGCGGAGGGCTATAAAGTGACCGTGCGGGCTTCCACCTCCACGGAAGACCAGGGCGAGAAGCTGTTTACCTGCCGGGGAGAGACGGTTTTGGAAGCTTTGAGCAGCCTCTCCCTGTCCACCGGGCGGGAACCCTTTTATGCCCACAACTACCTGGTGGTGTTTGGGGAGGGTTGCGGGGAAGAAGGGCTGGACCGCTCTTTGGATTTTTTCATCCGCTACTATAACACCCGCCCGGCAGTGGGGCTCTACTTCACCCAGGGCAGCGCCGCAGAGGTGCTGTCCTTCGAGCAGGACGGCGCCTTGTTTCCCATGCAGGACCTGCAGGCTTTGAGCCAAACAGGGGAGGAAAACGGGGCCTCTGTTTCCACAGATCTTTTGGAGTTTGTCAACAGCAGCCGCAGGCCGGGGTCCTCCCCGGTGCTGCCTTTGCTGCAGGTGGAAGGGGAACAGGTGTCCCTGGAGGGCGCCGCCTATTTTCGGGAGCACGTTCTGGCGGGCACTCTCTCCTTGCAGGAGACCCGGGGCTACTTGGCCGCCCAAGGGGACCTGTCCGGAGGAGAGTGGGTGGTGACAGGGCCGGGCTTGGGCACGGTGACGCTGAGCCTCTCCGGGGGGAAGGGGAAGAAGAGCGTTTCCCTGTCCCAGGAGGGAAAGCCCGTCTTTCTGGTGCAGGCTGAGGTCAACGCCGATGTGAGCTCCGTCTCCGGGGAAGAGGACCTGGGGGAGGATTTTTACCAAAGGCTGGAGGAGACAGCTTCCCAGCAGCTGCAGGAGGGCATGGAAGCCCTGTGGGAGAAGGCGGCCCGCCGTTCCCACTGCGACCTGTTGGGGCTGGGCAACCTGCTGTCGCAACAATTTCCCCAGGTGTGGGAAGAACTGGAAGACATCTGGGACCAGGAGATGGCCCGCTGTTCTGTGGAGTTTCAAAGCGCAGTGCGCGTGGCGCGCATGGAGCAGAACACCGTTCCGGTGGGGGAGCCGGTCCAGTAGGAAAGGGGCAGAGGGCCTGGGCTCCCGTGAAAAGGAGGCCGCTGCTTTTGTTGCAGAGGCCTCCATTTTGCTGCCTGCAAGCTTAACAAAAAAAGCTTTGGCAAACATGGTTCAGGAAAAATGGTGGATGAAAAAGACGCGAAAGAACTTGTTCCACAAAGGGGCTCCGGCGTTTCTGTGAGGAAGTCCCCTCCGGGGTTTGTGTCGACCACTCGTTTCCGAGTGGTTTTGACTTGAACAGGCACCAGCGGAAAAGGGCGGCGTCACACATCCACATAGATGTGGTAGCGGAGCAGCCAGGTGTTGATCTGCAGCAGGTAGGCCAGCATCTGCGGGCCGGCCATCAACTGGCCAAACCAAGGCTTGCCGTAGTCGTAGGTCTGGTGGAGCAGGCCGGAGACCGCCTCTTCCGACAGGAGTTTGTGCAGAGGCTGCGCGCTGTCCCGCAGCACATGGGACAGCTCTTCCTTTAAGAGAGCCTCATAGCCCGGGTTGTGGGTTTTGGGGTAGGGGCTCTTTTTCCGGTGGAGGACCTCCTCCGGCAGCAGCCCTTTGGCCGCGTCCCGGAGCAGCCCTTTAGCTTCTCCCCGGGGGCACTTCATCTCCCAGGGGACGTTGTAGATATACTGGGCGATGCGGTGGTCCGCGTAGGGGACCCGCACCTCCAGGCCGCTGTACATGCTGCACCGGTCTTTCCGGTCCAGCAGAGTGGCCATGAACCAGTGGATGTTCAGGTAGGAAATCTGCCGCATGCGCACCTGCTCTGGGGTCTCTCCGGGCAAGGTGGGCACGGCGCGCAGGGATTCTTCCAGGCGCTGGGCCACGTATTCCTCCAGCCCCAGGGCCTCTTGCAGCTCTGGCTTCAGCAGGCCCCTGCGCTGGTCCAGATTGTTGGACCAGGGGAAGTGGCGGCCGTCGAACATCTCCCGCCGGTGAAACCAGGGATACCCCCCGAAGATCTCATCGGCGCACTCCCCGCACAGGACCACCGTGTGCCGCTGCTTTACCAGCTGGCAGAAGTACAGCAGAGAGCCGTCAATGTCCGCCATGCCGGGCAAGTCCTTGGCAATGACGGCGCTCTGCAAAGAGGCCGCCAGCTGCCGGTTGGAGCAGAGCAGGGAGGTGTGGTCCGTGTCCAGCAGGCTGCTGACCCGCCGGGCCCAGTCCTCATCCCGGTCCGGCTGGAAGGAGGAGGGGGTGAAGAACTCCTGATTTCCCTCAAATTCAAAGGAGTAGGTGGAGAGGCGCTCTCCCCGTTCCCGCAGCTTTTGGGCCGCAATGGCTGTCACCACGCTGGAGTCCAGCCCGCCGGAGAGAAAGGTGCACAAGGGCACGTCGGAGGCCAGCTGGCGCTCTACGGTGTCCAGCAGCAGGGCCCGCACATGTTCCACCGTTTCCGGATAGCTTTCCTCATGAGGCTGCGCCTCCAGGTCAAAGTAAGGGATTTCCCGGAATCCCAGCCGGTCGAAGACGGCCATGTGGCCGGGACGCAGCTCCCGAATGCCCTGAAAGACCCCGCAGCCCGGCGTGCGGGCCGGCCCCAGGCCGAAGAGCTCGCACAGGCCTTCCCGGCCCACCACCGGCGAGACCCCGGGAAACTCCAAGAGGCCCTTGATCTCCGAGGCAAAGGCCAGCCGGTGCTCCTGCAAGGTGTAAAACAGGGGCTTTACGCCAAACCGGTCCCGGCAGAGAAAGACCCGGCGGTTCACTGGATCGTCCACGGCAAAGGCAAAAATCCCGTTGAACTGCTCCACACAGTCCGGCCCAAAGGCCAGATAGGCCGCCAGAACCACCTCGGTGTCGCACCGGGTTTGAAAGGAAAAGCCCCTCTCCTCCAGCTGGGCGCGCAGTTCCGGCGCGTTGTACAGCTCCCCGTTGTAGGCGATGGTGACCTCCTGCCCCCGCCAAGGGAGGGACATAGGCTGGGCGCCGTGCTCCGGATCCATCACTGCCAAACGGGCGTGGGCCAGGGCGCAGTGGCGGGACAGATGCGCCCCCTGGCTGTCCGGGCCTCGGTGGGCCAGGCGGCGGGCCATGCGCCGGGCCAGATCCAGCCAATGCTGTTCCTGGCCGGAAAACTCTTCTTGTAGGTCACTAAATCCTGCGAAACCACACATGCGTAAAACCCCTTCCATCCAAAAAACAGTCCATACCAGTATATGCAAAGGGAAAAGGGGCGGGAACCGTGGGAGCTCCGCGGGCCCTTGTCTTCCCAACAGCGCTGCGCCGTGCTATAATAAGATCCTACTATAGTTATGGAAGGAAGGCGCTGGTTATGCTTTTGATTCCCCTTTGGGACGTGGATTTGGACAAGGCCTACGAGCTGCAAAGGAGTTTTCCCCCGGAGGAAAACGGGTTTGTCAACGCCGCTTACGGCATGACCCGGGAGGAATTTGCCCAGTATGTGGAGATGCAAAAGGGCTATTCCCAAGGGCGGGGGCTCCCGGAAGGGTATGTCCCCTGCACCGTGTATGTGCTGGTGGACGATCAAAACAACTATGTGGGGCTCTTTAACCTGCGCCACTGCTTAAATGACGCGCTGCGCCAAGGGGCCGGGCACATAGGCTATGGCATTCGGAGCGAGTACCGGGGCCGGGGCTACGCTTCCGCCGGGCTGCGCCTGCTGCTGCGGGAGGCCTGGAAGATTGTTCCGGAGGAGGAGATTTACCTGTCCGTCCACAAGGACAACCTGGCGTCCCTGCAGGTCCAGAAAAACAACGGGGCCACCATCCACCACGAAGACGCCCAGCAATATTACACCCGCATCCGGCGGTGAGACCGGGGATTTTCCCCTGCTCCACAGGTTGCTCTTTTCCCCTCTTTCCTGTATAATAAAGAGGATTGTGCGTAGATTTTACGGGAATGCAATGGAGTGTCACAATGGCGATTGTAACAGTAAACCATATACAACAGAGCTTTGGAGAGGAAATCATCCTGCGGGATATCTCCTTTGAAATGCAAAAGGGGGAGCGCGTGGGCCTGGTGGGGGTCAACGGAAGCGGCAAAACCACCCTCTTTAAGGTGCTCACCGGGGAGTATACCCCCGACACAGGCACGGTGGTGTTCGGCAAGGACACGGTGCTGGGCTACATGGAACAGCACGTCTGCCGGGACTTGGAAAAGACCGCCCTGGAGGAGGTTATGACCGTCTTTGCCCCCCTGCTCCGCATGGAACGGGAGCTGGAGGATTTGAACGCCCTTCTCTCCGCCCACCCTGGGGAGGAGGACTTGGAGCGGCTCATCCTGCGCCAGACCGACCTCAACGACCGGTTTGTGGATGCGGGGGGCCTCACCTGCCGGTCTCGGGCCCGCAGCGCCCTGTTGGGCCTGGGCTTTTCGGAGGACCAGCTGGAGAGCCGGGTGGGGGTCCTTTCCGGCGGGCAGAAGGCCAAGCTGCAGCTGGCCAAGATGCTGCTGGGCGGCGCCAACCTGCTGCTGCTGGACGAGCCCACCAACCACCTGGACATCCAGGCCGTAGAGTGGCTGGAGGGCTTTTTGGCCACTTACACCGGGGCCTATATTGTCATTTCCCACGACCGGTACTTTCTGGACAAGGTCACCGGCCGCACGCTGGAAATGGAGGGAAAGACCCTCACCTCCTATAAAGGCAACTACAGCCGGTACTTGGAGCTGCGGGCAGAGCACCGCTTGGCCATGGAGCGGGAATATCAAAACACCCAAAAGGAGATCGCCCGCATTGAGGGCATTATTGAGCAACAGCGCCGGTGGAACCAGGAGCGCAACTATGTGACCATCGCCAGCAAGCAAAAGCAGATTGACCGGCTGGAGGCCACCCTGGAAAAGCCGGAGGAGGAGCCGGACACCATCCGCTTTCAGTTTCACGCCAGCCGCCGCAGCGGCGACGACGTGCTCACAGCGGAGGACTTGAGCCTCTCCTTTGGGGGCCCCAAGCTGTTTGAACAGGTGGGCTTGGAGATCAAGCGGGGGGAGAAGGTGTTTCTTCTGGGGCCCAACGGCTGCGGCAAGACCTCCCTCTTCAAAATCCTTTTGGGGCAGTACACCCCGGACACCGGCTTTGTGCGTCTGGGCGCCGCCCTGGACGTGGGGTATTACGAGCAGTCCCAGCAGAGCCTCCACGACGAAAAAACCGTCATCGATGAAATTTGGGACGAACATCCCAGCTTTACCCAAACCCAGGTGCGCTCCGCTCTGGCGGTGTTCCTCTTTAAGGGGGAGGACGTGTTCAAGCCGGTGGGCGCCCTTTCCGGCGGGGAGCGGGCCCGGGTGCTGCTTCTCAAGCTGATGCTCTCCAAAGCCAATTTCCTGCTGCTGGACGAGCCCACCAACCACCTGGACATCTCCTCCCGGGAGGCTTTGGAAGACGCCCTTTCCGGCTACGACGGCACCTTGTTTGTGGTGTCCCACGACCGGTACCTGATCAACAAGCTGGCGGATAAGATCTACGTTTTAGGCCCTCAAGGAGCCCGGCTGTACCGGGGCAACTACGACGCCTATCTGGAGCAGCGGGCCCAGGAGCAGGAGCGGGAGCACCAGACGGAAGAGGGGGCGCAGCCTCCCAAGGTGAACTTGTACAAGCTGCGCAAGGAGCGGGAGAGCGCCCTGCGGAAGAAGCGCACCGCCCTCCGACGCCTGGAAGAGCAGATTGAAACAAACGACAAACAGGCAAAAGCTTTGGAGGAGCAGTTGCAGGACCCGGACTTTGCCGCGGACTACGAGGCGGTGACCGCCGCCAGCCAAGAGATTGCCCAGCTGCACCAGCAGGGGGAGGACCTGCTGGAGGAGTGGAGCCGGCTGAGCGAGGAAATTGAAGCGGAGGAAAACCAGGAAAGGGAGTAAAAAATAGGGGGCGCTGATGCCCAGTGGGACGTTTCCCCAAGACTTCCCGTACCCCTGCCGCCTTGAAAAAGGCGGAAAACTTTTTCCCTCCCTGGGCGTGACTCTGCACGGAATTTTTTTTTACGAGGTGTTCCCATGAAAGTCAAGATGATCACCCTGGGCTGCAAGGTGAATCAATACGAATCCGAGGCCATGCTGGAGGCGCTGCTGCAAGGGGGCTTTCAGGAGGCCGGTCCGCAGGAGGAGGCAGACGTGGTGGTGGTGAACTCCTGCACGGTTACGGCCACCAGCGACCAAAAGGTCCGGCAGACCCTGCGCCGGGCCAAGCGGGAAAACCCCGGTGCGGTGGCGGTGCTCACCGGCTGCATGCCCCAGGCTTTTCCGGAGGAGGCTGCCGCCCTGTTGGACGCGGACATTGTCCTGGGCAACGCCCGCCGGGCCGATCTGCTTCCCCGGGTGTTGGAGTACCTCTCCTCCAAACAGCGGGTGGTAGATATTGCCCCCCATGAGAATGGGGAGAAGTTCGAGAAACTGGCGGTGTCCGCCTTTCACGGCCGCACCCGGGCCTTTCTCAAGATCGAGGACGGCTGCGACCGGTTCTGCTCCTACTGCATCATCCCCTACGCCCGGGGAAGGGTGCGTTCCAAGTCTCTGGAGGACCTGCGGGCCGAGGTGGACCAGCTGGGAGCGGCGGGCTATCAAGAGGTGGTGCTCACAGGCATCAACCTGCCCGCCTACGGCAAGGACATAGGGCTGCACTTGTGCGACGCCGTGGAGGCTGCCTGTGAGGCCCCAGGTATCCGGCGGGTGCGGCTGGGCTCTTTGGAGCCGGAGCAGCTGACGCCCCCGGTGATCGCCCGCATGGCCCGGCAGGAGAAGCTGTGCCCCCAATTTCACCTGAGTTTGCAGTCTGGCTGCGACGAGACCCTCCGGCGGATGAATCGCCACTACACCACGGGGGAATACCGGCAGATTGTGAGGGATCTGCGCCAGGCCTTCCCCGGCTGCGCCATCACCACCGACATTATGGTGGGTTTTGCCGGGGAGACCCAGGAGGAATTTGAGGCCTCTCTGGCCTTTGCCCAAGAGATGGCCTTTGCCAAGGTGCATGTGTTTGCCTACTCCCGCCGGCCGGGCACCCGTGCCTACACCATGGCGGACCAGGTGGAAAACCGGGTGAAGGAGGAGCGCAGCCGCCGGATGATCGCCGTGACCAAGGCCACCCAGCAGGCCTTTCTCCAGGCCCAGGTGGGGCAGGTGGAAGAGGTGCTCTTTGAGCAGCAAAAGGCCCGGGGCCTGTGGGAGGGCTACACCCCCAATTACACCCATGTGCTGCTCCCCAGCGGGGAAGACCTGGGAGGCCGGGTGCTTCCCGTGCGCTTGGTGGAGGTGCAGGGGGAGAGCGTAGTCGCCACCCTTGTCACAGATACGTAAAGGTTCAGGGGGAAGCTGTTTTAAAAAGCTTCCCCCTTACAATTAGCCCACAGGGCTGCAGGCCCTGAGCTGGCAAACGGCAGGGTGAGGCACGCCCCCAGAGGTACCAGACCTGGCCCTGCGGCGTGGAAGAGGGTGGTTTCTTCCCCACGGTCACGCGCGATAGACTTTACAGGTTGTTCTTGCGTTTTTAACAGAAATGTGGCATGATACTCTCATACCTATTCTTATTTCGGAAGGATGAAGTCTCATGGCAACAGGCTTGCAGGCCCGTGAGAAAAAGTTTACGAAAACAGAGAAAAGCTGGATTCTCTACGATTGGGCCAATTCGGTCTATTCCACCAACATTTCCGCGGTGATTTTCCCCATCTACTTCGGCAATGTGTGCCAGGCCGCCGGGGCGGATAACCTGGTGCTCTGGTCCTACGGCACCGCGGTGGCCACCTTTATCTCCGCCGTGCTGGCCCCGTTTCTGGGATCTTTGGCGGACCACAAGGGCCACAAAAAACGGCTGTTTGCCGTGTTTTTGGGAATCGGCCTGGCGTTTACCTTGTTCAGCGCCTTTACCAACGATTACCGGGGCCTTCTGGTGGGCTACGTTCTCTCCCACATTGGCTTTTCCGGGTCCTGCCTGTTTTACGACTCTTTTCTCACCGATGTGACCACCCCGGAGCGCATGGACCGGGTCTCCTCTTGGGGCTATGCCATGGGATACATCGGCGGAAGCACCATCCCCTTTGTGCTGTCCATCGTCCTTTTGTTTGTGCTGGGCATGGACAACCCCCTGGCCTTTAAGGCCATCATCGTGCTGACCACCGCCTGGTGGGGCGTGTTCAGCATTCCCCTGCTGAAGAACGTCCGGCAGGTCCACTACATTCCCACTCAGCAGCACGTGCTCCGCTCCACCCTCCGCAATCTCTGGAGCACCTTGCAGGACATTTTCACCCACAAGCGGGTCTTCCTATTTATCGTCGCTTACTTCTTCTACATCGACGGGGTGAACACCATCATCTCCATCTCCACGTCCTATGGGTCCAAGCTGGGCTTGGACGATGTGAGCATGATTCTGGCCCTTTTGGTCACCCAGATTGTGGCCGTGCCCTTCTCCATTCTGTTTGGCAAACTTGCCGGGAAGGTGGGCGCCATCAACTTGCTGTGCGGGGCGGTGGGCGTCTATTTTGTTATCACTTTGGTGGGCTTCTTCATGGGCTTTAACATTGAGCAGAACCCTGGCGACCCAGGCGCCCTTCGGTTCTCCCTGGTGCTGTTTTGGTGCATGGCCTTTCTGGTGGGCACGGTGCAGGGAGGAATTCAGGCCATTTCCCGCTCCTATTTTGGCAAGCTGATCCCTGCGGACCGCTCCAACGAGTACTTCGGCTTTTTCGATATTTTCGGCAAATTTGCCGCTGTGCTGGGGCCTTTGCTGGTGGGCCTGTTCACCCAGTTTACCGGCCGGGATTCCGTGGGAGTCATCAGCCTGGCCATCCTCTTCGCGGTGGGCGGAACGATTCTCTTTGTGGGAAGGAACCGGTATTTCTCCCAGAAGGAAGACCGCTGAAAAAGTGGCAATCTCAAAAGAAAAAAGCTGTTGCACAGGTGTGCAGCAGCTTTTTTTGCAAGCAAATCCTATTTAAATCAGCCAGTGTTTGACCCCAGGGATTTTGGAAAGAATGCCATACACCAAGAGGGATGCCAGGAAGGTGAGGCAGGCTAGAAGGGGAATGCCCACCAACGGGGTTGGCCAGTTGGCATCCATTCCCAAGTTGCGGAATATGCTTAGAAACAGCATGTGGCACAGATAGACGCAGAAGGAAGCTTTGGCGAGAAAGCGTGCTCCCGAGGTGAGACAAGCAGGCACCGAAGAGGCAGGCACGGCGTAGAACAGTGCAAAGATTCCAGCGGCCATCAAGCAGACGCCAACGCTCATGCCCTCCCAAAACTGGGTGTCTAAAACGCCCTTGTTTAAGGAGAAGCGCACCGTAAGCCCAAAGACCATGGCGAAGCCTACTGCCAGGCTGGCCACAGCCCACCGTTTCTTGATGGGATAGCGCTTGAGGTAGTACCCCAGCACCCCGTAGCCAATGGCTGCCCAGGTCATGTTCATACGCCACTGGAGCGGAATGCCGCTGAGCAGCCGGAAGGGCCAAAAGTGAATGACAGTGGGGTAGAAGATGCCCAACGCAAACCAGAGAAGCAGGAAATATTCCACAAGCCTTTTGCTTCCCCGGCAGGTGAGCAGCCGGGTCAAAGGGAGAAAGGTGTAAACCAGCAGCACGATGTGCAGGTAGTAGAGATGGGACTCGTGCTGAAACAACACCAGTTCTTTTCCTGCGGCCAGCAAGGTGCTGGGGCTTACGGTGTTTGTGTCCACCAGGTGGTACACTTTGTACACGGCGGCCCAGACAAACAAGGCAGCCAAGAGGCGCAGAATGTAGCGCAGCCACAGCTTTTTTCCACTCAATTCCCGTTCCGGCCCCAAGAACAGCACGCCGGTGCACATGAGAAACAGAGGTACGCTGGCCCGGCTGACAGAGCCCCAAAGCACAGCGGAATACCAGGGGAAAGATCCCACAGGGTTGGCATAGGCCCCTGTAGAAACATGGATGAGCACCACCCCAAGGATGGCAAAAGCTTTGATGAAATCCACCGCTACATCCCGGTCTTTTCGCAAAGCGGTTTGCATAGAAATCTCCTCTTTCTTAGAAGCGGTTGCAGGGGACAAAAAAGGCCCCACCCTTGGGCGAGGCCCCCTGCTCGTTCTGTATTTTCTTCCTAGATGCAGGAGCACCTTAGGAATCCTTTTTGCTGTTGATGATTTTGGACAGCTCTTCCATAAAGCTGTTGATGTCCTTGAACTGCCGGTAGACAGAGGCGAAGCGCACGTAGGCCACCTCGTCCACGTTTTTCAGCTTTTCCATGGCATAGGTGCCAATGCGCTGGGAGGACACCTCCCGGTCCAGGGAGTTCTGCAGCAAATTTTCAATTTCGTCCACAATGCGCTCCAAGGTGTCCATGGAGACCGGCCGTTTTTCACAGGCGCGCAGCAGGCCGTTTAAAAGTTTGCTTCGGTCGAAAGTCTCCCGGGATTTATCCTTTTTGATCACCACAATGGGCACGGTTTCAATGACTTCGTAGGTGGTAAAGCGCTTGCCGCACTCCAGGCATTCTCTCCGGCGGCGGATGCGTTCCCCCTCGTCTGTGGGGCGGGAATCTATCACGCGGCTTTCCACACAGCCGCAAAAGGGACATTTCAAGATCGGGACACCTCCATGATTTAGCCTCCCTCTCATTATACACGAAAACCGTGCAAAAAAGCAAGAATTTTGTCAGGAAATGGGGGATTGGAGGACTTTTTTTGTAAAAAAGAGAGAATCTTTCAGCTCGCTTTCCTGTTGGAAGTTCCGGCGGTACACCTCGGTGACCGCTGTTCCGGAAAATCCTCCCTGTTCCAGACGGGTGCGGAAAGCGGCAAAATCGAAGTTGCCCTGTCCCGGCAGCAGGCAGGGTTCCTGCTGGGTGCAATCGCTCAGGTGCACGTGGACCAGCCGGTCTCCCATAGCCTGCCAGGTTTCCTTTAGGGGGTATCCGGAGAGGCGGCACTGTTTTACGTCCAGCACAAAGGCGCACTCCTCCCCCAAGGCGCGGCGCATGCCCTCCAAAAAGCGGGGGTCGGCGGCCCGGTGGTTTCGCACGTTTTCCTGGGCGGGCCAGGCGCCCTCTTGGTCCCCTAGGCGGTAAAGCTCCCCAAACCGCTCCCAATACGCCTGGTCGGAAAGCGCGCCGTGGCCTGCCGGCTGGCCGTGGATCACCACATAGTGGCCGCCCAAGTAAGCGCAGGCCGCCAGATAGCGGCGGTAAAAGTCAAAGGCCTCTTTCGTGCGGCGGGGGTAATCTCCAAACAGAAGGCTGGATTCCATGGCCGAGGTGAAGGGATGCAGGGACACAAAGACGGCCCCATAGGCCTGGGCCCGCTGCTTTAACTGCCGCAGGTAGGGCTGCTGCAGTTCTTCCATGCAGTTTAAGAAAACCTCAAACCGGCGAAACCCCAGGCGCAGCAGTTTTTCCAGGGCCTGCTCTGTCTCCATGGGGTACAGGCAGGCGGTGCTGATACCGGTTAGCAAAAGCCAGTTCCCCCCTCCTCAGTCTCGTTTTTCCTTGCCGGCAGGTTTCTCCTGCCTGCCCAGTTCGCAGAGGATCCGCTCCGCCGCGGCCCGCTTGGCATTGGCCTCCACAGCCAGCAGCAAGGCCGCCTGTTTTAGATCCTCCTTCTCCCGGCAGGTCTTCTCCAAGGCCTGGCAGGTCTCCCGCACCGCCCGCTGGTGGGCTTCCCGAAACAGGGCGTAGGTCTCCCGGTCCAGAGGGCCTTGGCCGAACAAGGTATCCACATCCTGCATGGAGAGCACCTGCTTGAGGGCACAGATGGCCATGAGGGCGCCCAGGTGCTCCCTGCTGTATTTTTTCTTCTCCGGGTGGGGAAGCAGCCCGTGTTTCACATAGTTGTTGATCATGGAATTGGTGAGCAGGCTGGCGCTCTCCTCCCGTTGGAACAGCTCCAAGCTCTCTCCCAAATAGAGAATCACCTGGTCCATGTACAGGGGTATGGTGGGAAAGTCCTCCCAGGCAGGCGGGGTAAAGGACTCCCCTTCCTGGGCCCAGTGGGAGATGGCCTCCCTGGCGCGTTCTGTTTCCACAAGGCATCCTTCCTTTCTGCCTTTCAGTGTACCTGGATTGGGAGCGATTGTCAAATGCTTCCCAGGGGGACAACCGGTCGAAAAATGGGAGAGGGGCCGGTTGGGCCATTGCTTTCCCCGCCGGGATAGGGTACAATAGGGCCAGTGAAACGCTAGAAAAGGAGAGCCGAAAGGCATACGGTGTACATATGGGAACAGCCAAGGAAACTTTTGTCCAATTGAGAAAACAAGTGATGGAGCGGGATTTCTCCCGCATGAACGACCGGCAGCAGGAGGCGGTGTTTGCCACGGAAGGCGCGGTGTTGGTGCTGGCCGGAGCGGGCAGCGGCAAAACCACGGTGTTGGTCAACCGCATCGCCAATCTGGTGCGCTACGGGCAGGCGTACCACAGCCCCTTTGTCAGCGAAGCCCTTACCCAAGAGGACGTGCAGGCCTGCCAAGAGTACCTGCGGCAGGGGGGAGAGCTTTCGGAGGGGGTGCGGGCCCGGCTGGCGGTCAGCCCCTGCCCGCCTTGGCGGGTGATGGCCATCACCTTTACCAACAAGGCGGCCGGGGAGTTGAAAGCCCGGCTGTGCCAAATGCTGGGAGAAGGCGGCGAAGAGGTGTGGGCCTCCACGTTCCACTCCAGCTGCGCCAGGATTCTCCGCCGGGACGGGGACCGTCTGGGGTACACCTCCCACTTTACCATTTACGACACGGATGACAGCCGCCGGCTGATGAAAGAGGTGTTAAAGGAGCTGGAGATCTCCGAGCGTGCCCTGTCTCCCCGGGCGGTGCTGGGGGAGATCTCCCGGGCTAAGGATCAGCTCATCTCCCCGGAGGAGTACGCCCAAAGCGCGGGGGACGACTTCCGGCGCAAACAGGTGGCCCGGGCCTACCGGCTGTACCAGCGGCGGCTGGAGGACGGGGACGCCATGGATTTTGACGACCTGCTGGTGAACGCCGTGCGCCTGTTCCAAAAATGCCCGGACGTGCTGGAGTACTACCAAAACCGGTTCCGCTACCTGATGGTGGATGAGTACCAGGACACCAACCACGCCCAATACGAGTTCGTCAGCCTGCTGGCCCAGCGCAGCGGCAACCTGTGCGTGGTGGGCGACGACGACCAGAGCATCTACAAGTTCCGGGGGGCCACCATTGAAAATATCCTGCACTTTGAGGAGGACTTCCCCGGGGCCAAAGTGGTGCGGCTGGAGCAAAATTACCGTTCCACCCAGAATATTCTGGACGCAGCCAATGCGGTGATTGCCAACAACCAGGAGCGCAAGGGGAAGACCTTGTGGACCGCCGCCGGCCCAGGGAAAAAAATCGCTCTGCACCTGGCGGAAAACGAGCAGGACGAGGCCGACCGGATCGCCCGCACCATTTTGGAAGGAGTGGCGGCAGGGCGAAAGTTTTCCGACTACGCCGTGCTGTACCGGATGAATTCCCAGTCTTTGGCGCTGGAGCGCATGTTTGCCAAGGAGGGGATCCCCCACCGGATCATCGGGGGCACCCGGTTCTTCGACCGGAAAGAGGTGCGGGACATGATCGCCTATTTGAGCGTCATCAACAACCCCGCCGATGAAATCCGCCTGCGCCGCATTGTGAACGTGCCTCGCCGGGGCATTGGAGAGCGCACAGTGGAGCTTGCCTCCCAAATTGCCCAGCAGATTGGGGAGAGCCTTTTTGCCGTGTTTTCCCATCCCAAGGACTTTCCCTCCCTGTCCCGGGCGGCCGGCAAGCTGGCGCCTTTTATGTCCTTGATGGAAGCGTGCCGGGAACAGAACGAATCCGGCCAGCTATCCCCCAGCGCCCTGTATGAGGAATTGCTGGAGCAGCTTTCCTACGAGGAATTTCTCCGGCAGGACGAGCCCGAAAAGGCGGAAGAGCGCATTGAGAACGTGCGGGAGCTTTCCTCCATGCTGCGGCGGTACGAAGAGGAGGCAGGGGAGGAGGCCTCTCTCTCCGGCTTTTTGGAGGAGGTCTCCCTGTTTACAGACATCGACAACTACGACCAGGAGGCGGACTCTGCGGTGCTGATGACCGTTCACTCGGCCAAAGGCTTGGAGTTCCCGGTGGTGCTTCTGCCCGGCTGGGAGGAGGGGGTGTTCCCCGGCATGTCGGTGTTGTACAACCCGGAAGAGGTGGAGGAGGAGCGGCGCTTGGCCTATGTGGCCATCACCCGGGCCAGGGAGGAGCTCTACATCTACCACGCGGAGAGCCGCATGATCTTCGGCACCACCTCCCGCAACCGGCTGTCCCGCTTTGCAGGGGAGATCCCCGAGGAGCTAATCGAGCACAGCCGCTCCCGAGAGTGGGCTCACCGCTCTGTGGGATCCATGCCTGCTTTCGGAGCCCGTTCCCCCCAGGCAGCCACGGCCCAGACGCCCTTCCGGCCTGCCTTTACTCCCTCTCCCACCAAACCCGCCCCGGCAGGGACCTACAAGTCCGGGGACACTGTGTCCCACAAAACCTTTGGGAAGGGCTTGATTCTCTCCGCCACGCCCATGGCAAACGACACGCTGTTGGAAATTGCCTTCGACAAGGTGGGTACGAAGAAGCTCTTTGCCAACTTTGCCAGATTGACCAAACTGTAATCCGTTCCCAGCGGCGCCTGCTTTTGGAAAGAAGCGGCGCCGCTTTGTGCGGCAGTTCCACAAGGGGCGGGCTTGTTGGCACCAAATCCTTTGGGGGTCATACAATGGAAGGAGAAACCCCAAAGGAGGAGATTTCATGGCCGAAAATGAAAGCGTCCCCGCCTACGATTGCCGGGACTATTTCAAAGAAGCAGTCTGCATCGACGCCCAGCGGGTGTACGACTCCTGCAGCGATAAGGATTGTTTGGAAGACATACGGGTGCTGTTTCCCGCGGCGCGGCAGCCCTTGGTAGACAGCGCCACCAATGTGCGCATCCGGGACGTAAGCGTGATCACCGTGTACATGGATTTGCAGCCAATTCCCTTTAACAAGGGCTTTTACTCGGTGGACATGACCTTTTTCTTTGACGTTGCCTTGGACCTGTTCGGCGGGCCCACCTCTTGCCCGGTGCCCATCAACGGGGTGGCGGTCTTCAACAAGAAGGTCATTCTCTACGGCAGCGAGGGCAACGTGAAGCTGTTCACCTCCGGGTGCTCCCTGGACGATCTCCAGGCGGAAGACGCCCGCATTTTGCCCAAGGCCACGGTGCAGGTGGCGGAACCTGTGGCATTGTCCGCCAGGTTGTGTGAGTATCCCGCCTGCGGCTGCGAGCCCTACTGCCGCATTCCCGAATCCATCTGCCAGCGCTATGGGGGAGAGTTCGAAACATGCCAGCCAAAAAATGTGGTGTACGCCACCATTGGCCTGTTCATCATTGTGCAGATTGTGCGCAATGTGCAGATGCTGATTCCCGCTTACGACTTCTGTGTGCCGGAAAAAGAGTGCGTGGCTTCCAGCGATAATCCCTGCGAGCTGTTCCGCCGCATTGAGTTTCCCACCAGCGAATTCTTCCCGCCCAAGGCTACGGACCTGGGAGAGGGGAACCACCCCTGCCGCTGAGGGGACTTTGCAAAACTGCCGGGCCTCCGTTGACAAAAGGCGGAAAATCCGGTATACTAACTGTTAGTAACCTAACAAATTGCAAAGGAAGTTTTCCCCATGGAGTATCGAGAGGATATAGGTTTTCAAATTCGCACGCTGTCCCACCTTGTCAAGCGCACCGTGGATCAGGTGGCTTTTGACGAGCAGGACGATCATCCTACGGGCGTACAGGGATGGATCCTCGGCTATCTCTATGAAAACCAAGGCAGGGAGATCTTCCAGCGGGACATTCAAGAGCATTTTTCCATCCGGCGTTCCACGGTGACAGGTATTTTACAGCTGATGGAACGCAATGGGCTGATCACCCGCAGCTCTGTGGAGCGGGACGCCAGGCTGAAAAAGCTGGAGCTGACCCCCCGGGGCGTGGAACTGCACGAACGGGTGGAACGGAGCATTCGCCAGGTGGAAGACCGGTTGTCCCAGTGTCTGACCCCAGAGGAGAAGGCCACCTTTTTAACCATTTGCGAAAAAATCCGGGCCCACTTAAAAGAGTGAAACTGTCAAGAAAAGTGTAAAGCACATCCCCTTGTCACTGTGAGGCGAGGGGATGTGCTTTTTCGGTAGATCCTTGGAAACGCCCGTCCCGCCAGGGAAAATCCCCGGTGTGTTTGGCCTTTCCAAAGGGGAAATTGGTCCGCAGAGCATTTCCTGCGTAAAGGCTATATACTTCACACAGGGAGCTTGCTGCAGCAGCAGGCCAGCTCCTCATACCGGGCCCCCTGGGGGAGGAGATGGGAGCGCAGCAGGCTGACCGTTTCGCAGGGGAGGGGGAAAGGGGAAAAAGCCGGCAGCTTCCGGGGTGTGCCCGGAGAAGCAAAGGGCACCTGCCGGGCCAAGGTCACATGGGGCTGAAACCGGCGGCTTTCCAAGGGAAACCCTGCTTCCTGCAGCCGGTGGGCCAAAAGGCGGTGCAAACGGTCCAACTCCGGGGAGGGGTCCAAGCCCAGCCAAAGAACCTCCCCTTTTTCTTGGGGAAACGAGCCCCAGTGGGAAACCTGCAGATCCAAAGGAGCGGGCAGGAGGGCGTTTACCACTCTCTTCGCAGCGTCTAGCCGCTGCGCAGGGGTGTCCCCCAAAAAAGCCAGGGTCACATGAAACGTTTCCGGCGCAGGAAACCGGGCCCTGGGAAACTGCGCCCGCAGCTGATTTTGCAGCTGCTCCATGGAATGCAAGGCCTCCGAAGGGAGCCGGAGCCCGTAGAATAGGCGCATCACAGCAGGGCGGCGGCCCACTCTGCTTCTTTAAAGCCCACCAGGACCCGGTCCTCTGTCACCAGCAGGGGACGTTTCACCAGCATGCCGTCCGTTGCCAGCAGGGAAAACTGTTCCTCCTCCGTCAGGGTGGGCAGCTTGTCCTTCAGCTCCAGCGCCCGGTACTGTTGGCCGCTGGTGTTGAAAAAGCGCTTGAGCGGCAGCCCGCTCTTCTGATGCCACAGGCGCAGCTCCTCTTGGGTGGGGTTTTGGGTTTTGATATCCCGCACCTGGTAGAAGAGGCTGTGGGCGTCCAGCCAAGCTTGGGCTTTTTTGCAGGTGGAGCACTTGGGATAGCAGACAAAAAGCATGGAAACAACCTTCTTTCTAATAAAATCAAGGGAAACCTATCTTACCAGGAAACGTCCGGTTTGGCAAGGGATCCAAAGGGTGGGGCGGCGGGAAGAACCGGAGGACGCCGGGAAAGCTTTCACTGCTTCCAAAACTTTTCCAGCTGTTCTTGGAAGAAATCCGCCAGGGGACGGGCGTCTTTTTGCTGGTCGAAGGTTGTCAGGCACGCGTAGTAGCGGTCCTGGTCTTGGGAAAAGACCAGCAGGGGCGGATGGTCCCGGGTCAGCAGGAAAAAGTTGACCAGCACTCTTCCGGCGGCCCCATTGCCGGCGGCAAAGGGATGGATGTTTTCAAACCGGGCGTGCAAATAGGCGGCGGCCCGCAGCAGATCTGACCCGCAGTAGCCGCTGACCTCCTCCATGAGCTGGTCCAGTTCTTTGCCCACATCCCGGGCGGGAACCCCCACCGCGTTCACCGCGGTGACGTAATCCTGCTTTTTAAATTCCCCCGCCCGTTCCCCGCTGGCCAGGTAGTAGGGTTCTGCGTAGGTGCCGCTGGTCAGAATACGGTGAATTTCCAACACAAGAAAGGTGTCCATATCGTCCCGGGCCATGATTTTCTCCCGCAGGTACTCGTAGCACTGCTTTTGGGTGTACAGCTGCAGCAGCGCCTTGGGATCCCCGGAAAATTGGGAAACCGTCCCGCTGCGGAACACTTCTTCCGCCGTGTCCAGGGGAATGTCCCACCCCTCCAACAAGCAGGATTCCCGCACAAAACGGGGGTTAAACCGTTGCAGGAGCCTGTCCAAATCGCAGGGGCAGCGAAGCTGGTGGGATTGCCACCAGTTGAGAATCGAAGTATAGGTGCTCATGGGGGGCACCTCCTTTGTAATCCTGAAGAATTATGGAAACAGTATACAGGAAAACAAGGAAATGTGCAACGGGAAAAAGGCTATTTTATGTAGATTTTTCCGAAAAAATGCCGGGACGTCCCGCAGAAAATGGGGAGAATTTTTTAAAGAGGATGCACAAAATAATAGAAAAATTGGACTAGGTGAAGTTGCTTTTTCCTGAAGCTGCGGGGAAAGGCAGCGGCAAAAAGCGGGCCCACGGCAAAGAACCTTGCCGCGTGCCCGCCCAGTGGGAGGAGTTTTTTGTTTCGCCCCTAGAACAAGCTCCTTGGTGGAGTCTCTAGCGGGGACGTCTTCTCAATGCAGGCGCCGGCTGGAGGTGCTGGCCAAGTGAAGCCGGTCCAAAGCGGCGTCGATCTGCTCCACTTCCTGGGGGAGCAAAGTCAGGTCGGAAGCCCTGGCGTTTTCCTCCATGCGGGAGACGTTTCGGGTGCCGGGAATGGGCACAATCCACGGCTTTTTGCACAGCATCCAGGCCAGGGCAATTTGGGCCATGGTGGCGTTTTTCTCCTGGGCGATGGAGCGCAGCAGGTCCAGGGCTGCCTGGTAGTAGCGGAAACCCTCTTCGGAGAATTGGTACCGGCCGGAGCGGTTGTCCTCCGGATGGTCGAAGGTGGGCCGCTCCAGATAGGAGCCGGAGAGGAACCCTTTGGCCAGAGGGGTGTAGGCCACCAAGGTGATGCCCAGTTCCTCCAACGTGGGGAAGAGCGACTCCGTATCCCGGTCGATCAAATTGTACATGTTCTGCACGGCGGAGACGGGGCACACTTTGTGGGCCCGGCGCAGGTACTCTTCGCTGACGGCGGAGATGCCCCAGGCTCGAATTTTTCCCTCTTTGATCAGCTGGGCCATGGTGTCAGCCACCACTTCAGGCTCCACCTGGGGGTCCACCCGATGCTGGTAGTACAGGTCGATGTAGTCGGTCTTCAGGCGCCGGAGGCTTCCCTCCAAGGACTTGCGGATGGTTTCCGGGCGGCTGTCCATCTCCATGCCCGTGGCAGTGAAGCGCACCCCGCACTTGGTGCAGAGCACAATTTTATCCCGGATCCCCTGGATGCCGTCTCCCACAGCCTCCTCGTTGTAGGCGGTGGTGCCGTCCGGGTTGGTGCCGGTGTAGCACTCGGCCGTGTCAAAAAAGGTGTAGCCCAGGTCGAAGGCCTTGCGGACTTTTTCGGCCGCTTCCGCCCGTTCCAGAGGGGTGCCGAAAGCGTGGCTCAGGCCCATGCAGCCCAAGCCCACTGCAGAGATTTGCAGGTCTGTATTGCCCAGTGTTCTGACTTGCACGATGCATTCCTCCTTGCGAATGGATTTGCCCTCAGTATACAGGGATTTGCAGGGGAGAGCAATTCTGTTTTTCGGCCTTTTCTATAAGTTCCGCTAATGGATCCCTTGTCTCCTAGCGGGGGCGTGTGCTATACTTTTCCCAAAGAGTATGCAAACGGGAGGGAAGGAGAAGAAATGCTGCTGCGGCAGATGCGATACTTTATGGAAGTGGTGGACCGGGGAAGCTTCACCCAGGCGGCAGAGGCCTGTTTTATCTCTCAATCTGCCATTTCCCAGCAGATCAAGGCTTTGGAAGAGGAGCTGGGGGCACAGCTGCTGCTGCGGGAGGGAAGGCGCTTTTCCCTGACGCCGGCAGGGGAGTATTTTTACCGCCAGGGCAAGGTGGTGCTGGAGGAACTGGACCGGGTGTGCCGGGAGACGCACCATCGGGCCAGTCGGACCGAGCGGCTGCTGCGGGTGGCCTATCCGGGAAACTACGCCGGCCAGGAACTGCATCGGGCGGTGGCGGCCTTTTCCGCCCGGTACCCGGGGGCGGTGGTCCAGACGGTCAGCGGCACCCACGAGGAGCTGTACGACCTGCTCCGGTTTGATGGGGCGGATTTGGTGATCAACGACCAAAGGCGCGCCTTTTCCCAGGTGTATGTGAATCTCCATTTGGCCTACTGCCCCTGTTTTGTGGAGGTCTCCGCCCAGGGTGGGCTGGCCCAGCGGACGTCCCTTTCTTTGCAGGAGGCCCGGGGATATCCCTGTGTGCTGGTGGCCTCTCCCGGCCAACAGGAACATGAGAAGGGCTACTATCGGGACACCTTGGGCTTTGGCAGCCGCTATTTGTTCGCCCCCACGCTGGAGGCAGCCAGGCTTCTGGTGTCGGGAAACCGGGGGATCTTCCCTCTGGAAGGGGGCGGCGACGGGGAAGAGGGGACCATCCGCCGGCTGCCCTTGACCCGGGACGGAGAGCAGATTCGCCGCCGCTACTGCGCCTTTTGGCGCAAGGATAACGGCAACCAGGACCTGCCCCTGTTTGGGGAGATCCTCCGGGAGCAGTTTTTGCTCTCTTTTCCGGAGGAGACGGTGCAGAGCTAGAGACAGAAGCAGCCGGGACAGGGATAGGCTGCAACAAGGAGAGCCTGTGGGGCTGCCGGGAAAACGGCAGCCCTTTGTCTTTGTCTGAGAAGGGCATGGATAAGTGCAGCTTATGGAAAACCCGAGGAAATTGGAATTGCTCTTTTGGGAAGAACCCGGTACCATGGAAGACAGAAAAGCAACGGGAGGAACGAACCATGAAAAAAGTGCTGCTTCTGTCCTCGACGCCTGTGGCGGGAGGCAACAGTGAGATTTTGTGCCAGGAGTTTGCCAGGGGCGCCCAGGACGCCGGCTGCCAGGTGGAGCTGGTCTCCCTGCGGGAGAAGGACATTGGCTTTTGCAAAGGCTGCGAGGCCTGTGTCCGCACGGGGAAAGGCTGCGTGCAGCAGGACGACATGGCCCAGCTGCTTGCAAAGGTCCACGCTGCAGATGTGCTGGTGCTGGCAACGCCCATTTACTTTATGTCGGTCAGCGCCCAGCTGAAGGTGTTTATGGACCGGTTTATCGCCGGGGAGCTCTATATGCGCCAGTCCCGGGGAAAGAAGGCCTATTTCATCACGGTGTCCGCCGCGCCCATCTCCCCGGAGCACGCGGAAAACCATGAGGCCGCCAACGGCACCTTCCGGGGCTTTCTCCGCTGCCTGCGCCAGGTGGAAGAGGGAGGCATTCTCAACGCCGGGGGCGCCTATGCCCCGGGGACCATCCGGGAGCAGCCAGTGTGGATGGAAAAAGCCTATGAAATGGGAAAATCGGTGTAACTTACAGGGTACAGGAGGAGGATACCTATGAAAAAACTTGGTTTTGGTTTTATGCGCCTGCCCACTACCGACCCGCAGGACCGGTCGGCTGTGGACTATGAAAAGGTCAAAGAGTTGGTGGACGCCTATATGGAGCGGGGCTTTTGCTACTTTGACACGGCCTTTAAGTACTGTGGCGGCAACAGCGAAGAGGCCATCCGCCGGGCATTGGTGGACCGGTATCCCCGGGAGAGCTATGTGCTGACCACCAAACTCTCCAACGAATTTATGCACACCCAGGAGGAGCAGGTGGAGACGTTTCGCCGGCAGATGGAGAAGCTGGGTGTGGACTATGTGGACTACTACCTGCTGCACAACCAGGGAGCGGTCAACTACAAAGTCTCCCAGGAGCTGGACAGCTTTGCCTTTATCCAGGGCCTGAAGGAGAAGGGGTACGCCAAACACATCGGCATGTCGTACCACGACAACGCCGAGCTTTTGGATCAGATCCTCACCGACCACCCGGAGCTGGATGTGGTGCAGCTGCAGATCAATTACCTGGACTGGGACAACGAGAGCATTCAGTCCCGCAAGTGCTACGAAGTCTGCCGCAAGCACAACAAACCGGTGCTGGTGATGGAACCTATCAAAGGGGGCACCTTGGCCAAGGTGCCTGAAGAGGCGGAGCAGCTGATGCGGGCGGTCCATCCCGATTGGAGCCCGGCGGCATGGGCCCTGCGGTTTGCCGCCGGCCATCCAGGGGTGATGGCGGTGCTTTCCGGCATGAACACCATGGAACAGCTCCAGGACAATATGGACGCGCTGGACGACCCCCAGCCCTTGACGGAACAGGAGCTGCAGGTGGTGGAACAGGCGGCCCGCATCATTCAGCAGTCCGCCATGATCCCCTGCACAGGCTGCCGGTACTGCACGGTAACCTGTCCCAAGAACATTCCCATCCCGGACTATCTCTCTTTGCTGCAAGAGGGGCACTCCACCACCCAGGTGGTCTACTACTTTAACCTGGCCCAAAAGAATGGGCGGGCGGGGGACTGCATCCAGTGCGGCCTGTGTGAGAGCCACTGTCCCCAGCATCTGCCCATCCGCACCCACTTAAAAACCGTCTCCCAGCGGTTTGACGGATTTCAAGGCTGGCGCTGACGATCAGTGGAATAGGATAGCTTTCCCCATGTAGTGCGGCCGGAACCTGCAAAGGCCGGCTCCAGCCGTGTCCGAGGGAAGAAAAAGGCCGCTGCAAAACGCAGCGGCTTTTTTCATGTTTGCCGGTGCCCTGCCATCTCACAGCACGGAAGATCACCGTTTGGATGCGGAAAACCAGGCTGCTTCCTGCAGCCAGCCCAGCAGTTCCGCATCCACTTCCTCCGGTGTGCCCACCAGCACGTGGTGGGTCCAGCGGCGGGGATAGGGTTCGGTTTTTCCAGCGATTCGTGGACTTTCCACGGGATGGTCCAGCCCGAAGGTTACCGTCAGATAGGGATGGGGCCGCTGGGCGGCTCTGCCCACTTTTAGCAGGGACACACAGCCGAATTGCCGGTGCAGGGTAAAGCTGATCTGGCTTTTCCCCACTTTGACTCCCATTTCCGGGAGGAGCGCCTTCAGGCGGGCTTCCAGCACCTGGTACAGTTGTAAGGCGCCTGGCTCTTTTTCAAAGAAAAACAAAAGATCCGGGTTCATAAGGCAGGTTTCCTCAGCGGGTCAGCAGGCGCTCTCCGTCAAAGACCAGCACGCCGAAGCCCTCTCCCGGCTTTTGGCCCGCTGAAAGCCACGCCTTAAAGGCACGCTGCATGGATGTCTTTTCAGGAAGCTCCTCCACCGGCTTTTGATAGTCCGCCCCGAACACCCGCCAGGCGTCGTGGAAGGTCTCTTGGGCCTCCCCGCCCAAAATCTGAAAGTCCTTTCGGAAGTCCGCCGTGTTTCCGGTGGGGGAAAAGACTTGGCTGTAGGGAGGATAGAGCAGCCAGGAGTGGCAGGTGCAGACCAGAGGTTTCCCCTGCAGTTCCTCCTGGAAAAACGCATAGGCCCGCCGGTAGGAGTCCAACCGGGCCTCCAATCCAAAGGGCTCCCCGCTGGAGGGGATGTGGATGCTCTTGACAGGATCCCCTTTTCGCAGAAGAATTCCGTGGCCCTCATAAGGTTCCTCCTCTTCGTAGACGGCGTTTTCAAACTCCAGCCGCCCCAGCTTGACAATCTGGCAGGTGTAGAAGATGGGGTACCAAGAGGCCACAAAGTTTCCCCACACCCCGTGGATGGTTTTGCATTCCAGCAGCTTGTACCGCAGGTCGCAGAAGGTGTCCCAGAAAATTTCCTCACAGACGCCCTGGGCCAGGTAATCCCTGTGGGCCCGCTGGGCTGCCTGCATCAGGAACAGAAGCCACACGGTGTACACAGAGATACCGCTGGAGGCGGCGACCCCCTGCAGCAAAGGCTCCACCGCTTTGACAGAGCACTGGCTGTGGTAGAAAAAGGACACTGCCCCCTGCAGCGCCTCCCCTAAGCCGGCTCCGTCCAGCAGCTGGTTGCAGCGGCGCAGCTCCTGCCGGGCCTCTTCCGGAAAGCTGGTTTTCTCCATAAAAAGCTCTAAAAAGTCACGGTTCATAGAACGTTCCTCCCCTGTTTCCATAAACGGTTATTTCCCTAATTTTTCCGTGTCGATGATCAGCGTGACCGGGCCGTCGTTGGCGCAGAGCACATCCATGTGGGCGCCAAACTCCCCGGTCTCCACCTTGCGGATGCCCTGTTCCTTGGCATGCGCCACAAAGCGCTGGTACAGCCGGTCCGCCTCCTGGGGCGGGGCCGCCAGGTCAAAGGAAGGCCGCCGGCCTTTTTTGCAGTCTGTGCCCAAGGTGAAGTTGGACACCACCAGAAGCTCTCCCTGCACATCCTCCAGGGACAGGTTCATCTTCTGGTTTTCGTCGGTAAAGACCCGCAGCCCGTGGATTTTTTCCGCCAGGAAATCCGCCTGGGCCTCTCCGTCTCCCTGCATCACGCCCAAAAAGACAACCAGTCCGGGGCCGATGCTTCGGGTTTCTCTGTGGTCTATGGTGATCTCCGCGCGGCTGACGCGCTGGATTACAGCTCGCATGGGCATACACTCCCCCTTTGTTTGGTGGTTCTATCCTAGCATATTTTTTTCCCGGAGTAAATGCCGTTGACAGGAAATGCAAGGCCTTTCTTGCGCTGGGGAAGAACGCCTGTTATAATGGAATGTAAAGGTAGGCCTTGTCCCCGGAAACCGGCGCCCTATTTCCCTGGGGCAACCCCGGCAGGGCCTGCGCAGGAGAAGGAGGAGTTTTCATGCTTTACACGCTGACCAACGGAACGTACACAGCCCAGGTGGACTCCCTGGGCGCCCAGCTGGTTTCCCTGAAAGGGCCCGACGGCTTTGAAGTCCTGTGGACGGGAAAGCCGGAGTACTGGCGCGAGCATGCCCCGGTGCTGTTCCCCATTGTGGGGGCCCTGCGGGAAAACCGGGCGAAGATCGACGGGCAATGGGTGGAGATGAACCGCCATGGATTTGCCAAGCGTTCGGAGTTTGCCCTGCAGTCCCAAGGGGAGGGGACTCTCTCCCTGAGGCTCACGCCCACAGAAGCCACCCGTGCCTGCTATCCCTTTGATTTCGCCTTGACGGTGACCTATACCCTGACAGACACGGGATACACCACCGCCTTTACGGTGGAAAACACAGGGGACAAGCCCCTGCCCTTTGTGGTGGGTGGACACCCGGGCTTTAACATCCCGGTGGGGGAAGAGGCCTCTTTTGAGGACTACGTCATCCGGTTTGAACAGCCGGAGACCCAGAAGTGCCCGGTGATCCAGGCAGATTCCTGCCTTATCGACCCCACCCAGACCGCCTATACCCTGGAGAACCAGCGGGAGATCCCTCTGCGGCATGAGCTGTTCTACAACGACGCGCTGGTGTTTGAGGGGCTGCGCTCCACCTGGGTGCAGGTGGTGCATCCCGTCACGGGCAAAGGGGTGGAGATGGACTTTTCCCAGTTCCCCATGCTGGGCATTTGGTCCGCAAAGAACGACGGCCCCTATGTGTGCCTAGAGCCCTGGACCGGCTGCGCCACCTTGACCACGGAGGGGGACGACTTTGCCCAGAAGAAGGGAATGCAGCTGCTGCCCCAGGGGGAGAAAAAGGACTATGCTTTCACGGTGAAGCTTCTGTAAGCCGGGGAGCGCAAAAAAGCAGAAAAAGCGCGGGGGGCCTGGGGGCCTCCGGCGCTTTTTTGCCGCCTGTCCTGTAAGAGGAGGAACCCTGCGCTGTGGGGCGCAGGGGCATATTCTGTATTTTCCCGAAGAGGGAGGCGCCGGCCTTGGCTTTTGGGCGTTTTTTCTCCGGAAAAACAAAGGATTTCTTGACAACCGGGCAGAGCCGTGGTATAGTGCAGGTAACTTAATCAATGTGTTTTAAAAAGTGCTAGTGGAAGTGATGCCTATGAAGACAGCCAGCAATGCGCAGGTGCGGCGGCACAACGAAAGGGTGGTGCGGCAGGTTTTGCTGGAACGCCGGGAGGCCACCCGGCAGCAGCTGGCCCAAAAGACCGGGCTCAGCGCCATGACGGTGGGAACGCTGCTTGCCGCCATGCAGGAGCGTGGGGAGGTGGAAGAAAAAGGCAGCGTCCCTTCGGAGGGAGGCAGGCCCTCGGTGCGGTACCGGTACGTGGGGGAGCGGCATAAAGTGGCTGCCATGCGGCTCTACCGATTGGAGGGGCGCAACCAGGTGCGGCTGACGGTCTACAACCTGTTTGGGGATCCGGTCTACCGGGACGGAGAGGCCATGGAGGAACTGCGTCCGGAGCTGCTGGACCGGCTGTTGGCCAGGACCTTTGAGCGGGTTCCGGGCATCGCAGGGATTGCCTTGGGGCTGCCCGGCCAAGTGGACGGAGGCCGTGTGGTATTTTGCGACCACCCTGTGTTGGAAGGGGAGACGATTCCCCGCCGCTGGGAAAGTCTGTATGGGGTGCCTGTGCGGCCTGCCAACGACATTGACGCCGCCATGCTGGGCTATGTGCAGGGCTTGGCCCCGGAAAAAAGCCAGGGGCTGACGGCGGGGTTCTATTTTCCCCAAAGCTTTCTGCCGGGCATGGGGCTTGTTCTGGAGGGACGGCCCTGGCCAGGGCACCGGGGCTTTGTGGGAGAATTCCATTTTCTCCCGCCCACGGTGGGCTGGGAATCCTTGGACTATGAGGACCGCGGGGCAGTGGAGTGGGCCGCCGCCCGGGTGGTGGCGGAGGCCTGTGTCTATGTGGCCCCAGACCGGGTGGTGCTCTACGGGGATTTTTTCCGGTTCGGGGCGGCGGAGCGGATCCGCGCCTTGGTGGAGGAGCGCTTCCGTGGGCTGTATGGCTTGGAGCTGGAAGTCCGGCGGGACCTGGGGCCCGATTACGAAGTGGGCATGCAGGCCTTGGCCTTGACCCAGCTGAAAGAAACTCTATTTGGGAAGAGCGAGGAGGAGCTGTAAGAGTATGATGACTGCGCTGCTTGTTTTGATTTACGTGGCTTTTATCAGCCTGGGGCTGCCGGATTCCCTGCTGGGTTCGGCGTGGCCCTCCATACAGAAGGAGTTGGAGGCCCCCATGTCTTTTGCGGGCATGATCTCCATGATCGTGTCCTGCGGCACGGTGGTCTCCAGTTTGCTCAGCGCCCGCCTGTTGGCCCGGTTTGGCACAGGGTGGGTGACGCTGGTCAGCGTCGCCATGACCGCCGGGGCCCTGCTGGGATTTGCCGTCTCCCCCTCTGTGTGGTGGCTCTGCCTGTGCGCTGTCCCTCTGGGATTGGGGGCCGGGTCTGTGGATGCGGGGCTGAACAATTTTGTGGCGCTCCACTACAAGGCCAGGCACATGAGCTGGCTCCACTGCTTTTGGGGCATCGGCGCTACGGCGGGCCCTATGGTGATGGCCTTTTGGATCCAGCAAAACAACAACTGGCAGGGAGGATACCTGACCATTGGACTGCTGCAAACCGTGCTGGTGGCGATTTTGGCAGTGTCCCTTCCCCTGTGGAAAAGGGCGGAGGCGCCCCAAGGGGAGGAGAACGGGGAGGCCGTGGTGGCCCTCTCCTTGAAGAAGGTGTTTCAAATTCCCCGGGCCAAAGCGGCTCTGCTGGGATTTTTCTGCTACTGTGCTGTGGAGACCACCACCAATCTTTGGGCCAGCAGCTATGCGGTAACCGGGTATGGAGTGGACGAACACACCGCCGCCAGCTGGAGCTCCCTGTTCTTTTTGGGCATTACGGTGGGACGGCTGCTTTCCGGGTTTGTGTCCATGAAGCTGGATAGCCCCTCTCTCATCCGGGTGGGGCAGGCGTTGGCCTTGTGCGGCGTGGCGCTTCTGCTGCTTCCCCTGCCGGTGTGGCGGATTCCTGTGGCCCTGTGTTTGATTGGGGGCGGCTGCGCGCCCATCTATCCGGCCATGCTGCACCAGACGCCCCAGGTGTTTGGCAAGAAGATCTCCCAGGCCATGATGGGCGTGCAGATGGCCTGCGCCTACGTGGGCACCACGGTGGTGTCCCCTGTTTTTGGCCTGCTGGCGGAGGCCCTGGATGTTCGCCTGCTGCCCCTGTACCTGCTGGTGTTTTTAGCCTTGATGATCCTGGGAACAGAGCGGGTTCGTTCCTACAAAAAAGCGGGGAAAGCCGCTTAAAGAACAGAGTTTTGTACCCCGTAAAGGAGTGTGGTGTGGGATGATTTTCCATGAGATGGACCTGCAGACTTGGAACCGGCGGGAGCACTTTGCTCACTATACCTCCCAGGTCCCCTGCTTTTACAGCATGTGTGTGGATGTGGACGTGACACAGCTGAAGAAGAGGGGGGAGCGGCTGTATCCCGCCCTGTTGTATGGGCTGTGCGCTGTGGCCAACCGGCATCGGGAATTTCGCATGGCCTTTGATGGGGAAGGCAGGCTGGGATGGTTTGAGGAAATTTCCCCCTGCTACACGGTGTTCCATCCGGAGACAGAGACTTTTTCCTGCCTTTGGACCCAGTTTTCCCCAGATTACCGGGAGTTTTGCGCCCGGTACCAGGAGGACCTGCGGCTGTACGGCGCCAGGGAAGGGTTTTGGGGAAAGCCCCATCCTCCGGAAAACCTGTGCGACATTTCCATGATCCCCTGGCAGACTTTTACAGGGTTTCATCTGGACCTGCCCCGGGGAGAACGGCATTTGCTGCCGATTTTTACCATGGGGAAGGTGCACGAGGTTCAGGGTAAATGGTTGCTGCCGCTGGCCGTACAGGTGCACCACGGGGTGTGCGACGGGTTCCACGTTTGCAGGTTTGTGGAAGAGCTGCAGAAGCTGCTGGACCGGGAGTTGTACGGCGCAGAAGGGAATATGTAGTGATTTTGCTTATTAGACGAAACTCCGGCGGATGATGGCATCCGCCGGAGTTCTACTATATATTGCGCCCGTTCACAATTTTTTTACAAGAAAATGGGAGGATCCTTCATATTTCGACAAATTAGTAAGGGGTTTTATAGTATCCTTAGCTTGTCAGGAGGCGCTGGCCATCTGCAGACAGAGTTTATCCGAGATCATGGCGATGAATTCGCTGTTGGTGGGTTTTCCCCGGGTGTTGTGAATGGTGTAGCCGAAGTAGGAGTTCAGCACATCCACGTCGCCTCGGTCCCAGGCCACTTCAATGGCATGGCGTATGGCCCGCTCCACCCGGGAACTGGTGGTGTTGTAGCGTTTTGCCACGCTGGGATACAGCTGTTTGGTCACGGCGTTGATCAGTTCGGGATCTTCCACGGCCATGAGGATGGAGTCCCTCAGGTAGTGATATCCCTTGATGTGAGCGGGCACGCCAATTTGGTGGAGAATTTCCGTAACCTGCATGCGCAGGCTGGCGCTGGCGGGCTCCGAGTCAAAGTGCTTTCCCCGCATGGAGAGCAGAGAAAGCACCCGGTCAGCCATTTCGTTTTGATCATAGGGGGTTAGGGCGAAATACGCTGCGCCGGCAGAGGCGATTTCCCGCTCGATGACAGGGTTGGTATAAGAGGCGGTGATTATGTATAGGGGGTTATCCACGGAGGCGTCTTGGTTCACCGCGTGGATCACTCCCACGGCGTCGAGGCCGGGCATGAGAAATTCCATCATGACCAGCTGGGGGCGTTCCTCCCGAATTTTTTCCAAAAGCAGGCTGCTATCCCGCTTTAGAAAGAGGACTTTCACCCCCCGTTGGGATAATTTCTGGATCGGTTCCCGGTCCCATTCGCCGTCTTCCGAACTAATAATTATCGTACTTTCTTTTTCCATGACGAACCTCCTGGTACTGGTTTATTGTGAAAAGATTTTACCATAAGATCATACTTATGGCAAGTGGTTTGTCGGAAAAATCTGGAAAATTATCTTGCCGAAAAACGGCGAAAAATGGCTTAAGACCGGGGTTTTTGCCCTTCGAGCTACTTCGACACACTACATATTTGGCTTTCCTCCCACATGGTTTGGGCACAGATACCATATCCAGTTGTGGGGTCTTCTGTAAAGACATGGGTGACCGCTCCTGCCAGCTTTCCATCCTGCAAAAGGGGACAGCCGCTCATGCCCTGTACAATGCCGCCTGTGGCCTGCAAAAGCCTGGGGTCCGTCACTTGGACCACCAGGTTTTTTGTCTTTTGCTCTAGGTCTAGAATTTGTAGGATTTCGGCGTCGTAGGGCTGCGGGCCGCTTTCATCCAACGTGACCAACAGCTGCACAGGGCCGCAGTGGATTTCCTCCCGGGGGAGGATCTCCACCGTTTCTCCTTCCGGTGGGTTGTCCAAAGTGCCGTACACACCGGTGTCCTTGTTTTGCAGGAGGCTGCCCAGCGGCTGGTCCGAGGAGAAATAGCCCCGCAGCTGGCCGGGGCTGTTTTCCTCTCCCTTTACAATGCCGCTGAGGGTGATGGGCGCGGGCTCGCCGGATTTCAGGGCCATCACGCCGCTGGTGTCCATATCGCAAATGCCGTGGCCCAGGCCGGCAAAAAGGCCGGAGGCCGGGTCATAGAAGGTGAGGGTCCCAATTCCAGCGGCGCTGTCCCGCACCCACATACCGGTTTTAAAGGAACCTTCCCCAAAAACCGGCGTGACCTGGGTTTCGAAAATCTCTTGTTCCCTGCGCACCTGGAAGGTGATAGGCTCCCCGCCGCTTTGGCCAATGGCACGGGCCAGGGCTGTGTTGTCGGGAATGTCCTGGCCGTTGGCCTGCAGCAAATAGTCGCCCGGCTCAATGCCGGCCTCCGCCGCCGGGCAGCACACGCCCGTTTCGGTGTAAATGTCTGAGAGGGAGGCCACAATGACCCCGTCTGTGAAAAGTTTGATGCCGAAAACGGTGCCCAAGGGAATCACTTCCCCGGGGCTTGCGGTGCTGGCGGCAGCCGGAGCGCTCTCCTCTTTCTGGGCGGAAAATTCTTTTCCCCCGTTGAACACAGAAGCTTCCAGAGCGGTGGGAGGGCTGTCCAGCTTTAAAAAGCTGAGAGAAAGCAGCATGCAGACAGCGGTGGTTCCCACACTGACGGTGAACAGGCGCAGAGCGCGGAGCAGCCGGCGCTTGTTTCCCTGTTTCCAAAAAGGCTTCATGGAAATTTTCATCCCTTTCCGGGGCGGATTTGAAATTTCACGCGGAGCTTGCAAAATTTCTGCCCCGTTTTACTGTGTCACAAGGAGAGGCATTTATTTTGACAATTAAAAACGCTCCTGCACAAAGGAGGCAGGAGCGAGAATTTTTGGTCTGCCGCAACGATGGAACGTTGGCCATGGATCAGCGGCTGCCAATCCTTGTTCCATCGAAGGACAGTATGTTATAAAAAAGAAAGAGAGAGTTTTTTTCATTGCGTCACAGACAGGCGTTTCGCTTAGGGGGAAACCGCTTTTTCCACACAGATCCAAACTGCATCCTCATAGACAGTTGCAAAGAAATTTGAAGGAAGCGGTAGGCCGCCCTTGCGAGGCGTTTTGCAGCCAACGGCTGTTTGTGAACAGCGCTACCATAGACGTTGGAAGGGGCCTCATCTCCTTTCTTGTGGGAGTGTCCTTAGTGTATCGGAGAATTGTGAAGAGCGCTTGGAAAGTTTTTGAAGAATCCGTAAGGAATTTATGAACAGAGGTTGAATGCACTTTTTCTGAAAATTAGCGATAGTGCCGAAAGTTCCCGAGACTTCCACGGATTACCAATGTAAAGTGATCTTTTTTGTTGAAACCCTTTCATTTTTGTGTTAAGATAGAGGATATCCGTAAGGGAGAAACGGAGAAAATGCAAGAAACTGTGGTTCTCCCTGCACGGAGAGAATTCGACACGCGGGAGGAAATCCATGAGGGAACAGCAGCGCATCACGGTGATCTGCGGCCATTATGGCTGCGGGAAAACCAACCTCACTCTGAACCTGGCCCTGGAAGCGGCGGCCGCAGGGGAGAAAGTCACGGTGGCAGACCTGGACATTGTCAACCCCTATTTCCGTTCTTCCGAATACGGAGGCCTGCTGGAGGGCCATGGGGTGCGGCTGATCGCCCCTGTGTTTGCGGGCACCACTTTGGATACCCCCACGCTGCCCCCGGAGCTGTACTCCCTTTTCGAGCCGGAGGCGGGCCGTGTGTTTATAGACGCCGGTGGGGATGACGCAGGGGTCACCGCCCTGGGTGGCATGCACGCCCTGTTGGAAGAGGCGGGGTATGACATGCTGTATGTCATCAACCGGTACCGGGTGCTCTCCCAGACCCCGGAGGAAGCGGCGGCACTCTTGGGAGAGATCCAGGCCGCCAGCCGGCTGCAGGCTACCGCTTTGGTAAACAACTCCCACCTGGGGGTGGAGACCAAGAGGCAAGACCTGCTGGATGCTCTGGAGTTTGCAAAGAGGACTGCGGAGCTCACTGGCCTGCCCCTGCTGTACTCCACCGCTCCAGACTTTTCCCTGCAGGAGGGGGAAGCGCTGCCAGAGGGGTTCAAACTCGTAAAGCGCTATGTAAAATTCCTGTGGGAATAAGGGAAAGGCTTCCTGTTGGAAGTCTGCCCTGGGCGAATCGGGCAAAATGCCCCCTGTTTTGTTTGAAAAGGACCTACTGTATAAAGTAAAAAAAATTCCTGAAGGAGGGAAAACCATATGGCAAGAATCATTGTGGATGAGAAGGTCTGCAAGGGCTGCGGGATGTGCGTGCACGCATGTCCACTGAAGATCATCGCCCTGGATAAGACTCGCCTCAACGCCAAGGGATACCACCCTGCGCAGCTGGTGGAGCCCGACAAGTGCGTAGGCTGCGCCTCGTGCGCCACTATGTGCCCGGATACGGCTATTACGGTAGAACGGTAAGCCTCTTTTTGAAAAGGCCTTGTAAAGCCTTTTCCCGCCGCTGCCCTAGGGGAGCGGAAAAGAATCATCGATCCGGGGGCCGGTGTGCCTCCTGAGAAAGGAAGGAATGTACTTATGAAGGTTTTGATGAAGGGCAACGAAGCGCTGGCAGAAGCTGCCATCCGCGCGGGCTGCCATCACTTCTTCGGCTATCCCATTACGCCCCAGACGGAGTTGGCGGCGTATATGTCCAAACGTATGCCCAAAGTGGGCGGCACCTATCTCCAGGCGGAATCGGAGATTGCGGCTATCAACATGGTGCTGGGCGCCTCTGCGGCCGGCATCCGCGCCATGACCTCCTCCTCCTCTCCCGGCATCAGCCTGAAGGGCGAGGGTATCTCCTACATGGCTGGTTCCGACCTGCCTGCTGTGATTATCAATGTGCAGCGGGGCGGCCCTGGTTTGGGCGGCATTCAGCCCAGCCAGGCGGACTACTGGCAGGCCACCAAGGCCACCGGCCACGGGGACTTCCAGATTTTGGTGTTTGCCCCCTCTACGGTGCAGGAGATGGTGGATCTGATCTCCCACGCCTTTGACACCGCCGACAAGTACCGCATGCCTGCCATGATTTTGGCGGACGGCATGCTGGGCCAGATGATGGAGCCGGTGGAGCTGCCGGAAGAGGGCTCTGCTCAGCTGCCGGAAAAGCCCTGGGCTGCCAGCGGCCACGGGGGCAAGCGGGCCCACAACATTATCAACTCCCTGTATCTGACCCCCGAAAAGCTGGAAGAGCTGGTCAAGGAGCGCTTTGCCCGCTATGAGAAGGTCAAAGCCAACGAGCAGATGGCTGAGGAGTACCTGACCGAGGACGCAGACATTGTGCTGGTGGCCTACGGCGCCTCCTCCCGTGTGGCACGCAGCGCCGTGAACAAGGCCCGGGAAAAGGGCATTAAGGCAGGCCTGGTGCGGCCCATCACTTTGTGGCCCTTCCCCACCCAGGCGTTGCAACGGGCTGCCAGCCACGCCAAAAATTTCCTGGTGGTGGAGATGAGCATGGGCCAGATGGTGGACGACGTTAAGCTGGCCATCGACTGCAAGGTGCCCGTGCACTTCTACGGCCGTACCGGCGGCATGATCCCCACTCCCGCTGAAGTGCTGGAACAGATTGAAGCGCTGCTGTAAAGCGAGAAACTATAAGAGTTTTGCCTGGCGAAACTCTGGAAAGGCGAATTGACTATGGCTATTGTATTTCAAAAACCGTCTACCTTGACTGACGCGCCCATGCACTACTGTCCCGGCTGCACCCACGGCATTGTCCACCGTCTGGTGGCCCAGGCCATTGAGGAGCTGGGTGTAGAAGGCAAAACTGTGGGCGTGGCCTCGGTGGGCTGTTCGGTTATGTGTTACGATTACTTCTCCTGCGATATGGTGCAGGCTCCCCACGGCCGTGCCCAGGCGGTGGCCACCGGCCTGAAGCGCGCCCGTCCCGACAACGTGATCTTTACCTACCAGGGCGACGGCGACCTGGCCGCCATCGGCACCGCTGAGACGGTGCACGCTGCCACCCGGGGTGAGAACATCACCGTTATCTTCATCAACAACGCCATTTACGGCATGACCGGCGGCCAGATGGCCCCCACGTCCCTGCCCGGGCAGATCACCCAGACCACTCCCTATGGCCGGGATACCAACACCGCCGGCTATCCGGTGCGGGTGTGCGAGATGCTCTCCACTTTGGACGGTGTGGCTTTGGCCCAGCGGGTCACGGTGGACTGTGTGAAGAACGTGAACATCGCTCGGAAGGCCATCAAGAAGGCCTTCCAGAACCAGATTGAGGGCAAGGGCTATTCCATTGTGGAAGTGCTCTCCACTTGTCCCACCAACTGGGGCATGTCTCCGGTGGAGGCTCTCCAGTGGCTCAACGAGAATATGATCCCCTACTACCCCCTGGGTGTATACAAAGATGTGGAGGAGGGTGTAAAGAAGTAAACGGCAAGCCGTTTCCTTCTGCGAGTTGCCTTTCCCCGGCTTGGGGCCAGGAATTTTGGCTGTGCCGGAACTAGGCAGCTTCGCGGCTCATCACAAGAAAGGAGCTAAATATGAAAAATCTGAACATTCTCTTCGCTGGCTTTGGCGGCCAAGGCGTGCTGTTCGCCGGAAAAGTGGTGGCCTATGCCGCCCTCATCGCCAACAAACAGCTCTCCTGGCTGCCCTCTTACGGCCCGGAGATGCGGGGCGGTACCGCCAACTGCAGCGTGTGCGTTTCCGATGAGGCCATCGGCTCTCCCCTGGTGACCAACCCCAATGTGTTCGTCGCCATGAACCTGCCCTCCTTTGACAAGTTTATCAACGCGGTGGAGCCCGGCGGCGTGGTGATTGTGGACTCCAGCCTCATCGACAAGAAGGTGGAGCGGGACGACGTGACCGTGTACTATGTGCCCTCCACGGCGCTGGCCGATGAAAACGGCGTGAACGGCCTGTCCAACATGATCCTCATTGGCAAGCTGTTCAAAGAGGTCTGCATGGCCGACGGCGACTACAAGTTCTGCGACGGGGACATTTTGGACCAGGCGGTGCAGAAGTGCATTCCCGCCCGCAAGGCCCAGATGCTGGATTTCAACCGCAAGGCCATCCAAATCGGTCAGGACCAGTAAACAGAAAATCCACAGATTCCAGCCCTGGCAGTTGCCGGGGCTTTTTCTGTTGACAATTCCGCCTGCCTGCGGTAGCATGGGGAAAAGGAGGAGATGCTTCATGGAATACATCGATGAGGGACAGGCAAGGTTGGAGCCCTTTCGTTTTCCCAAAGGATACCGGGGGCCGGACTTTTCGGTGTGGTATGTCACCAGCAGCGGGGAGTTCTTTCCCGTGAGCCACCGGGAGCGCCCCGGGGTGCAGCTGCCTTTTTCCGGGGAGTTCTCCTTTGCAGGGTACCGCTGGCTTGTGCCGGGGGTGTACTCCACCGCCAAGGCGCTGGTGGTGGACCTCTGCCGGGAAGTGCCCCTCCAGGCCATCCAGGATTTTATCCAAAAGTGGAACCTGACCCTGGAGAACGACGACATAGACTGTTTCTCCAAGGCCCAGCGCATGGAGATGGAGGCGGAAAATCCCCTGGAGCTGGAAGTCTCCCCAACGGCGGTGGTCAACGGCCGGGAGCACCCTTACCGGCGGGGCACAGGTTTATTCTACTGCGCCAAGCTGGAATGGCCGGGCAGCGATCTGACGGGGGAGGCTGTGGCGAAGCACTACGGTTTAAACCAAGAAACGGGTTGGAACTTGTGGCGGTATGTGTTCCCCTGGGGCCGGCGCAAACAGGTGAACACACTCTCCCTGACCTTGCAAACAGACCGCGCCCGTTGGCCTGGAACCCCTTTTCAGGTGAAACAGGCGGGGGAACAGGTGGAGCTGATCCACCCCAGAACCGGGGAGAGCTGCACCCTCACTGTCCGGGATTTCCAGAGGGACGCCCTGGACAGTGACCGCATCCCCGGCAGGGAGGAATGGGAATTTCCCAACCACCTGTGGCGGTTTACCTACACCGTGGAGCCGGAGGTACCCGGCCTCACCATAGAGGATGGGGAGGAGGGAGACCGTCCCCGGCCCAAGCCCCGCCCGGAGACTGGCAGAGGGGATAGGAGTGGGGAAGGCGGCTCCACTGCCGCTTTTGTCACGGCCCAGCCGGAGGCTGCGTCCATCGGCATCATCGGCGGGGCAGACGGACCCACCGCCATTTTCCTTCGGGATGACAAAGACCCTCGGCGTCACACGGCCTTTTCCGCCCTGCGATTCCAGCGGGAGGAGCCTGCTGCCTGGCTGCCTGTTTTCCGGGACGCCCAGGGAAAAAGGGGCCATTTTGTGCTGCAGCAAGAGGATTGACCTTGTCTGCGCCCAAGAGAAGGCTGCAAAAAAAGACTGCTGCCAGAGGCAACAGTCTCTTTTTTAGGTCCTGCCGGGAGAGTTACTCCTCCTCGCAGGCGGCCTTCTGCTGATTGATTTCCCGGATGATGGAAATGGGGAATTTCTCTTTCCGGTCGTAGGTGTACAGGCCGTTGATCTCCTGTTCAATGTCGTACAGCTGGGTGTAGCAGAACCCGAAGATCTCCGGGTTTTGCAGCAGCGCTTCGGTCAGGCCTTTATACCGGGCGAAGAATTCCTCCGCCGTGGTGGGAGCGTTCCCATAGCCCCAGCCCTCCACCGTGTTTTCCACCCAGCGGATGCCGCCGTATTCGCTGAGAAAGATGGGCTGGCCTTGGTAAGGTTGCTGGAAGAAGGGCCCCTTGCCGTGTTCTCCCCAGGGAAGGTCCTGGAAGAAGGCGTCGTCTTGAGGAATGGAGCCGCCGTTTTCCCAGATTTTTTCTGTGAAGGAATCCCACCGCTGGCGGAAGGTTTCCGTGTTCTGGTCGTAGTCGTGAATGTCGTAGACCTCCGAAAGCACCCGGAAATTGCCGCTGGCGTCAATGCAGGGGCGGGTGGGGTCCAGACGCTTGGTCAGCTTATACAGGCTGCTGAGCAGAGCGTTCTGTTCCTTTTCCTCGTGGTAGCCCCAGGTCTCGTTAAAGGGGCACCAGCCGATGATGGCCGGGTGGTTGCAGTCCCGCTCCACGGCTTCGCTCCACTGGTTGAGGACAATCTCCGTGGCCAGGGGATGAGAATGGTCCAGGCCCCAGTTGGGGAACTCGCCCCACACCAGGTAACCCAGCCGGTCGCAGTGGTAGAGGAACCGGGGCTCAAAGACCTTTTCGTGCAGCCGCGCCCCATTAAAGCCTGCTGCAAAGGAGAGGGTGATGTCTCGGATCAGATCCTCCTCTGTGGGAGCGGTGTAGATTCCATCGGGATAGAACCCCTGGTCCAGCACAAAGCGCTGGAAAAGTGGCTTGCCGTTGAGCAGGAATTTCCGCCCCTGAAACGCCACGGTGCGCAGGCCAAAATAGCTGCTCACCTGATCGTTTTCCAAAGAGAGGAGCAAAGTGTACAGGCCGCCTTTCCCAGCTTCCCACAGGTGGATTTCCTCCAGGTCCAGCTGGGTGGTGAAAAAGCCGTCTTGCACCGCGATGGTTTTCTCGCCTACCGGCTTTCCCGCCCATAGGGCGGTAAGGCGCAGCGTGCCCTCTCCTTTTGCCAGGCCAGAGACGGTCACACAGCCGTTTTGCGGGTCCGGATAATAGCGGGCATACTGCAGGTAGGTTTCCGGGACAAATTCCAGCCAAACGGTCTGCCAGATGCCGGTGGTCCGGGTGTAGTCGCAGCCGGAGGAGTAGTACTGGTCCGCCTGCTTGCCCTTGGGCTGCAGGCCGCTGCGCACGTCGTCCCGCGCCGCTACAAACAAGGTGTTTTCTCCTGCGGTCACATAGGGGGTCACATCCAGGGAGAAGGAGGTGTATCCTCCCTTGTGGGTGCCTGCCGGCTGCCCGTTGACGTAGACCCAGGCCTCATAATCCACCGCGCCGAAATGGAGGAGCACCCGGCCGGAGAGTTCCTGCTCACTTAGGGAAAAGGTCCGGCGATAGGCCACGCCTGGAATAAAGTCCGTGTGTGCCAGGCCGGAAAGTTTGCTTTCCGAGCAGAAGGGCACCAGAATGGTGTGGGCAAAGGTTTTCTTTTCCCACAGCCGCCGCTGGACAGCGCTGCAGCCATAGTCCCATTCAAATTCCCAAAGGCCGTTTAAATTCCGCCAGTTTTTCCGTTCCCATTGAGGATTGGGGTGTTCCGCACGGGGTATGTTCATAGAGATCGCTCCTTTAGTTTTTTTGGAAACAAGGGCATTATACCTGTATTCCCCAAAGAAGTAAATACATACATGCGTTTTTCTTGCATTTGTAAAACATTTTGGCGTCGTTTTTTCTGAACGTACAAAAAGGCCGCGGTTTTTCCGCGGCCTTTTTGCTTTAAATGAGGATGTATTTTAGAAGACGTATACTCTAAAGAAACACCGACCCAGCGCCAGGGAGGTTAGCGCAGGGAGGTGGGCGATGTTGCCATCGTTTTTTCTTACAGCTTCTGCCAGCAGGGGAGAGCTGCACTGCTCACGTTCACGTGGCTCAGGTCCCGGTGGGCGTTGTCTTCCACGAACCGGTCCAGGTTGGTCATCCAGCGGCGGGCTTCCGCT
>DSTMR04002__coassemble_762_pt1 | contig 40632 bp, 29 predicted proteins | sample DSTMR04002__metabat2_high_PE_036 | metagenome-assembled genome bin DSTMR04002
AAGTGGGCGGCTTGTCCTGTGCGGTCACGCACCCGCCCTTGCCGCAGGCAAGTGGGCGGCTTGTCCTGTGCGGTCACGCACCCGCCCTTGCCGCAGGCAAGTGGACAGCTTGTCCTGTGCGGTCACGCACCCAGTCCTTAAGAGGGGGGGTAGGGGGGATACTTTCCCCCCCTTCGGGGGTCCAGGGGGCAGAGCCCCCTTAGAGGGGATGGAAGGGGGCACAGCCCCCTCCCGGGGGGTGCGGGGGCAGCCTCCCCCGCAACGAGTTTCAAGAACGAACAACTCCTCCCCGCCGCCAGGCGCACAGACATGTGTGCCATCCCTTTACTTCCATCGAGCGAAAGTACCCGGAACCCCCGCCAGCAGGCGCGGCGTTTAGCCGCCGCCCCAAAGCGCGAATTGTCCTGTGCGGCCACGCACCCGGTCACGGGCCTGGTACAGGCCATTTTTCCCATTATACCACAGCCGGGCTTGGGGGAAAAGGCCTCATCCCCGCAGCCACTCCCGCAGGGATTCCCACAGCTCCACCACCTTAAACTTCACCTGATAGGCCTGGGAATTCTCCACAATCTCCCGTTCCGCCTCGGGCAGAGCCAGCAGGGCCTCCTCCTGGGAGGCGGCAGGCAGGCACAGGGAGGGAAACACCACGCACCACCAGTTCTTGCCGGCCCCCTCCCCCAAGGTGATCCGCAAGGTCCGATACCGGCCTGCAGGCAGCCGGAAAGAGCCGTAGTCCCGAGTGGGAAAATACATCTCCGTCATCTGCGCCGTGGCCGAGTAGTCCATGTCCTGGTCGGCCAAGGTCTGCCGGGCTGTATCTCCCAGGCTCTCCAAATGGACGCAGAGAGCGGCGCTTGCCTCCTCCATGGTGGCGGCTCCCTCATACCAGCGGGAGGCCTCTTCCAACACGGCGTCCCGCACCAGCAGTTTGACCGCCTGGTCTTCCTCCCGGTTGGAATGGGCCACCACGTGCAGCCGCACCACGTTCTGAGGCAGCTGGGCGCAGGCGGCGGCAAAGGGGAAAAAGCTGGCTCCCACCGCCAGCAAAAAACCGCACACCAGAGCTTTTCCCAACAGCTTCCCCCGCAGGGACCAGGTCCCGCTTTTTTGTCTATGTTCCTGTTTCATGGCAAATTCTTCCTTTCCAAAAATGTTGGAGAGAGTATGCCCCTTTCTCAGGAGACTATGCGGCAACCCCAGGGAAGGCCTCACAAAAACCCATTTGACAAGCCTGCTATAATATCCACAGACCCATCCCTGGAAAACCTCTGCCGGACCCGGCACATACGAGAAAGGTTGTTGTTATGATCGATATTCTGCTAGACGCCTTGGTGGACACCCTGAAAACCCTGCCCTTCCTGTTCGGGGCCTATCTGCTCCTGGAATTTCTGGAGCACAGGGCCAGCGAAAAGCTGATCAACGCCCTCTCCCGGCTGGGCCCCTTGGGGCCTCTGGGAGGCGCGGCCCTGGGCCTTGTGCCCCAGTGCGGGTTTTCCGTGGCCGCTTCCAACTTTTACGCGGGGCGGCTTATCACCCCCGGCACGCTCCTGGCCGTATTCCTGGCCACCAGCGACGAAGCCCTGCCTATTTTGGTCTCCCAGCCGGGAGCCCTGCCCGACCTGTTTTTGCTGCTGGGAGTGAAATTCCTTTCGGGCGCCCTGTTCGGCATGGGGACAGACCTGCTGTGGAAACACCTGCCCCACCGGCAAGCGGAACACCCCTTTACGGAGCTGTGCCAAGACTGCGACTGCGAGCACCGGGGCATTCTCTCCGCCGCCCTGCTCCACACGGCCAAAATCGCCCTGTTCCTCTTTCTCATCAACCTGCTGCTGGGCGGCGCCATCCACTTTGTGGGGGAAGAGCGCATCTCCCAAGTGCTGCTGTCCGGCAGCGTGTTCCAGCCCTTTGTGGCGGCGCTGATCGGCTTTATTCCCAACTGCGCCTCCTCGGTGATCCTCACCGAGCTGTACCTGGCCGGCTCCCTGTCCTTTGGGGCCGCTGTGGCAGGGCTGTGCACCGGGGCCGGGGTGGGCCTGGCCGTGCTTTGGAAAGCCAACCGCCACCCCAAGGAAAACCTGCTGCTCATGGTCCTGCTCTACGGAAGCGCCGTGTGCACGGGGCTTTTGTCCCAGGCCGTTCTCTGGATGGTGGGATAACGTTTTCCGAACCTTTTCCCGCAGGGAGAGAAAAAGTTGAAAAACAGCGGGTATACTGTGGCCATGAAAAAGGAATCCGTAAAAGGAGGGGCAAACCGTGGCTTATCGCATTTTGGTGGTGGACGACGAACGGGACATTGTGCAGATGCTTCGGGACTTGTTCACCCGCAAGGGATACCAGGTGCTCTGCGCCTGCCAGGCCCAGGAGGCCCTGGCCCTGTGCGCCCAGCAGCCGGATTTGATCCTGCTGGACGTGAACATGCCCGACATGGACGGTTTTGCTTTGTGCCGGCAGATCCGGGACTTTGTCAGCTGTCCCATTTTGTTTCTCACCGCCCGGGTGGAGGACGCGGACAAGCTCCAGGGCTTTGCCGCCGGAGGGGACGACTACATTTTAAAACCCTTTTCCACCCAGGAGCTGCTGGCCCGGGTGGGCGCCCATCTGCGCCGGGAGGAGCGCCGCCAAAGCCAGGCCCAGGTAAAATTCGACCAGGGGCTGGCCATCGACTACGGGGCCCGGTGCGTGCACCAAAACGGGGAGCCGGTACACTTGGCCAAAAAGGAGTTTGACATTCTGGAGCTGCTGTCCCTGCACCCCTCCCAGGTGTTTGACCGGGAGCACATTTACGAATCCGTGTGGGGCTGGGACAGCGAGGGGGACAGCTCCGTGGTGGCGGAACACATCCGGCGCATCCGGGCCAAGCTCACGGCGGCAGGCTGCGGCGACCGGATCGTCACTGTGTGGGGCGTGGGCTACAAGTGGCAGTGAAGCTTTTCAAAAGGGAAAAAACCTCCGGTAAGCTTCCCTGGCGGCGCAGGGTGTCCCTGCGGTGGACGCTGGTGTTCACCACGGTGCTGTGCTCTTTGGGCGCTTTTCTCCTCATCGCTTTGGAGAGCTGGGGGCTGGAATGGGCCAGGGACGCCCTGTACCTTAAGTACATCACCCCCTACTACGCCGACGAAAGCGAAACGGGAGAATACTACTCCGTTTCCCCAGACGGCACCGTCCTCTACGTGGAGGCCACCATGCCCTACGCCTATGTGGACCCGGACACCGGGGAGATTTACCCCATCGAAACCACCTCCCCCACCTTGTTTATCCCGGCGGGGCCCCTGCGGTTTTTCTACAAAAACGTGGGGCAAATCGCCCTGTGCGCTTTTGTCATCACGGCTGCCTTGGCGTTCTTGGCGGACGCCTGGTGGTTTTACCACTGGAAAATCAAAAAACCCCTGGCCATCCTCAACCAAGCTGCCCAGAAAATCGGACAGAGCGATTTGGACTTCCACGTGGAGTCCCCCAGCGCCGACGAGCTGGGCAAGCTGTGCCAGTCCTTTGAGACCATGCGGGCCTCCCTGGAGGAGAACAACCGGGCCCTGTGGGACGCCGTGGAGGAGCGCAAGCGGTTAAACGCCGCCTTTTCCCACGATTTGCGCACGCCGCTGACAGTGCTGCAAGGCTACAGCGACCTGCTGCTGGACGCGCTGCCATCCGGGGACCTGTCCCCGGAAAAGACGGTGGACACCGTCTTGACCATGAAGCGCAGCCTGATGCGCCTGCAGCGTTACGTGGAAAGCATGAACTCCCTGCAGCGGCTGGAGGACCTGCAGCCGCAAAAGACCTCCCTGTCTTTTTCCGCGCTGTGCGGCCGTCTGCGGGAGACAGGGGAAATTCTGCGCCAGGAGGGGTTCTCCTTCTCCAGCCAAGGGGACGGGCCGGTTTCCCTGGACACGGAACTGTTGTTTCAGGTGTACGAAAACCTTCTCTCCAACGCCGGACGGTACGCCCAAAGCCAGGTGTGGGCCGCCGCCGCTTTAGAAGGGCCTGTCCTCTCCCTCACTGTGGAGGATGACGGCCCGGGATTTCCCCCTGCAGCCTTAAAACGGGCCGCCGAACCCTACTACCGGGGAGACAACTCCCCCTCCCCCCAGGGCGAACTGCACTTTGGCTTGGGCCTGTACATCTGCCGCTCCCTGTGTGAAAAGCACGGAGGCCGCCTAACCCTTGTCAATCGTCCCCAAGGAGGCGCCCGGGTGACCGCCTCCTTCCAGGTGGAACCCGTCCCGGGACCGGGGACTCTGTGAGCAGCTTCCCCAGCCGCCCGGCAGGAAAAAACAGGCGGTCTCCCGCCGTGCTTCTGGGCAAAAACGCTGTCGTGTAACGAGGCAGCGCTTTTTTGCTGCCTAGGGGCTTAAGAAAGCCCCTGCGTTCACCAGGGGCAACTAAAAATCGAACACCCTTCCAGGGGCCGGCAAAGATTGCGCCCCTCCGCCCTCTGGGCAAACCGGTGGTTTGGACGTGAAAAAACGGGGCGGATCGGTCTTCCGCCGGGGCCGGGAAAGAAAAAATCGCGAACCTCACCTGCGTGAAGTCCGCGACTTTTTGTTATTTCGACTTTTTATTATTTTGAGGGCGCAGCCCCGGGTTTACTTATCGGCGTAATCCCAGCCTCGGTCCAGGGGGCAGCCCAGGTAGAGCCTTCCCTTGCCCTCCAGGCGCTGCATACAGGCCCGGGCCGCCTCTTCCGAGGTAAACAGCCCGAACACTGCGGAGCCGCTGCCGGTCATGCTGGCGCCCAAGGCCCCGGCAGAGAGCATCACCCGTTTGATCTCCCGCACCTGCTGAAGCTTCATGGTTTCGTCAAACCGGTTGGCCAAGGCCTCCCCAATGCGGCGCAGATCGCCCCCGGCCAACAGGGGCAGCATGCGCTCCGTCCCACGCTCCCGGGACAGGGGGAACTGATCGATCAGCGCATAGGCCCGGGGAGTGCTCATACCCGCCGGAGGCTTACACAGCAGCACCCAGCACGCCGGCAGGGGAGCCACCGGCTCCACCTGTTCCCCCACGCCCTGGCAGCGGCAAGTGCCCCCCACCACGCAGAAGGGCACGTCCGCTCCCACCTTGGCCCCCAGGGACACCAGCGTCTCCTGGGACAGCCCGGTGTGAAACATCTGGTTCAGCCCGTGCAGCACGGCCGCGGCGTCGGCGCTGCCTCCCCCCATGCCTGCCCGGCTGGGAATATATTTGCGCAGAGAGAGGGAAATCCCCTGGCCGGTGATGCCGCAGTGCTCCAAGAAGTACTGAGCCGCCCGGAAGGCGGTGTTTTTTGTATCCACCGGCAGGTACTCCCGGTTGCAGAACACCCGGATGCCCGGCTTACTGGTCTTTTTGATTTCCACCTCGTCCCACACGGAGACGCTCTGCATGATGGTATCCAACGTATGATAGCCGTCTGGCCGGCGGCCTGTCACGTCCAACGTTAAATTGATTTTCGCATATGCCTTAACTTTCATCCTTCTCTCCCTCCCCCCGCTTTCTTGTAAGAAAGCTTGGCAAAGAACTTTTCTTCGCGCACGCCGCTTTTATAGCGGCGCACCCTAGTGCGGGTGGATTCTCCGCGGCCCGCGTTGCCGCCCTGTGGGGGCCTTTTTTCAAAAGGCCTCGACGGAGAACTTTTCTTCGCGCACGCCGCTTTTATAGCGGCGCACCCTAGTGCGGGTGGATTCTCCGCGGCCCGCGTTGCCGCCCTGTGGGGGCCTTTTTTCAAAAGGCCTCGACGGAGAACTTTTCTTCGCGCACGCCGCTTTTATAGCGGCGCACCCTAGTGCGGGTGGATTCTCCGCGGCCCGCGTTGCCGCCCTGTGGGGGCCTTTTTTCAAAAGGCCTCGACGGAGAACTTTTCTTCGCGCACGCCGCTTTTATAGCGGCGCACCCTAGTGCGGGTGGATTCTCCGCGGCCCGCGTTGCCGCCCTGTGGGGCCTTTTTTCAAAAGGCCCCGTTTTTTATTGGCCTGCGGCGCGGCCTGTCTGGGAATGCACTCCCCTGCCAGCAGGCGCGCACGCCAGGTGACCTATGGCACAGGCGCGGCGTTTAGTCGCCGCACCGAAGCGCGATTTGTCCTGTGCGGCCACGCACCTGCCCGGCCACGAGCCGGCCTGTCTGGGGGTGCAACCCCCGCCAGCAGGCGCGCACGCAAGGCGGCCTACAGCGCAGGCGCGGCGTTTAGCCGCCGCACCGAAGCGCGATTTGTCCTGTGCGGCCACGCACCCGCCCGGCCACGAGCCGGCCTGTCTGGGGGTGCAACCCCCGCTAGCAGGCGCGCACGCCAGGTGACCTATGGCACAGGCGCGGCGTTAAGCCGCCGCCCCAAAGCGCGATTTGTCCTGTGCGGTCACGCACCTCAGTGGCGCAGAAGGCTCCAGCGCTGGATGTCGATCACATGCTGGGGGCACATCTCGTGGCAGCAGAAGCAGCGAATGCAGCGCTTGTAGTCGATGACCGCCTTCCCCTGGCGGATGGCGATGGTGTGCTGCGGGCAGCTTTCGGCGCACTTGCCGCAGCCCACACACGCCCCTTTTCGAATCTTGGGCAAGGGGGTCGCTATCTTTTTCGCCGCCGGCCGCAAAAACTTGGGCAGCCGGTCGATAAAGTCCATGCTGGCGGCCTCCGCTTTTTGGAAATCCCCCAAGAGCAAAGGCTCCAAGGGCTCCTTCACCAACGTACACTCCTTGGGGGAAAGGGGCCCCAGCCCCCGGCGGTGGGCCTCCTGCAGCATGAGGACGCTCGCCGGGTCTATGCCGATGAGGGTGGCCATGCACACATCCAAGGCGTAAGGGCTTTTGCTGGCCCCCAGCACCCCCGCCTGCCGGGGAACGCCGCCAGTAGGCCCGTTGCCCTCCATGGCCAAAATGCCGTCGGTCAAGCACAGATCCGGCTGGAGAAAATCGCACAAATCCACCAGCATCTCTGAAAAAGGCCCCTTTTCCGGAAACCGGCAGTGAAGCTCCGGCTTCTGCAGGCCGGGCACCGCGCCGAACAGGTTTTTCACCGCCCCGGAAAAGCCCACCATCCCGTGGGTCTTCAGCTTGCACAGGTCGATGAGATAGTCCCGGGTGAGGAAGGGCTCCGCCACAGAAAGCTGCTTGCAGCGCCGGGCCCCCGGCAGGGTGACCTCCCGGCTCTTACATTCGGTGTACAGGGCAAAGCCGCAGTCCTTGGCCATATCCGTGTAGCCGCATCCCCGGAAGACCGCCTTCATGGCAGCAGGGGTGTAAGGCCCTCCGGGGCTTTCCGCGATGAGCACTTTTCCCCCGGCCTTCTGCACGCATTTGCCCACGGCGGCCACCAAGGCCGGGTGGGTGGCAATGGCCGCCTCGGGCCTAGAGCTCATCACCAGGTTGGGCTTTAAGACCACCTGCATGCCGGGCCGGAGCTCCTCCCACACGCCCAGGGCGGTGAAGGCCTCCTCCACCTGGCGAAGCAGCTCCTCCGGCTCGTAGCCGCCGCACCGGGAGAGCCAGACAGCTTCCCCTGCCATCAAAGCTCCTGCAGGAACGCTTCCATGCGCTCCAGGGCTTCGATGATGTGTTTGGTGGAGTAGCAGTAGGAGATGCGCACAAAACCCTCCCCGCAGGCGCCAAAGGCATCCCCGGGCACCACCGCCACCCGGTGGGTGCGGATGAGCCGCTCACAGAACTCCATAGAGGTGAGGCCTGTGGACTTCACAGAGGGGAACACATAAAAGGCGCCCTCGGGTTCAAAGCATTTTAAGCCCATGCGGTTGAGGCCGTCTACAATCAGACGGCGGCGCATGTCGTACTGGGTGCGCATATACTCCATGTCGTCGTCCCCGTTTTTCATGGCCTCAATGGCGGCGTACTGGCTCATGGTGGGGGCGCTCATAATGGCAAACTGGTGCAATTTGGTCATGAGGGAAATGATCGCCTCCGGCCCGCAGGCGTAGCCCATGCGCCAGCCGGTCATGGAGTGGGACTTGGAAAACCCGTTGACCAAAATGGTCCGCTCCTGCATGCCGGGCAGGGCGGAAAAGGCGGTGTGGGGCTCCCCCCCGTAGGTGAGGGAGGCGTAAATCTCATCGGAGAGCACCAGCAGGTTGTGGCGCTCCACCACCCGGGCCACCGCTTCCAGATCGCTGCGGCGCATGACGGCGCCGGTGGGGTTGTTGGGGTAGGGCATAATGAGGAGCTTTGTCTTGTCCGTGATCTTCTCCTCCAGCTCCTCCTCCGTCAGGCGGAACTTGTTTTCCGGTTTGGTCTCGATGATCACCGGCACGCCCCCCGCCATTTCCGTAATGGGCACATAGCACACAAAGCTGGGTTCGGGGATCAGCACCTCGTCCCCGGGCTCAATCAGCGTGCGCACGCACAGGTCAATGGCCTCGCTGCCGCCCACGGTCACAAGGACCTCCGTCTGGGGGTCGTATTTCACATGGTAATGTCGCTCCACAAAGTTGGAGATCTCCGCCCGCAGCTGGAGGAACCCCCGGTTGGGGGTATAGCTGGTGCGGCCTTTTTCCAAGCTCTCGATGCCCGCCTCCCGAATGTGCCAGGGGGTGTGGAAGTCCGGCTCTCCCACAGACAGGGAGATCACGTCGTCCATCTCGTTGGCAATGTCGAAGAATTTCCGGATGCCCGAGGGCTTGATCTGCCGCGCGGTGCGGTTTACTAATTTCTCATACTCAATCACACAGATTGCTCCCTCTCTCGTCAATTTCTTCATAGTCGCTGGCGAACACCACGCCGCCGTCCTTATACTTGGTCAGCACAAAGTGGGTGGCCGTGGAAAGCACCCCGTCAATGGTGGCCAGGCGCTTGGAGACGAACATGGCAATGTCGGACATGGTCTTGCCCGTGACAGTGACCGCCAGGTCATAGCCGCCGGACATCAGATAGACGCTCTCCACCTCGGGAAAATTCATCACACGGCCGGCGATTTCGTCAAAGCCGGTGTCCTTTTGGGGAGAGACCCGCAGCTCGATGAGAGCTGTGGCCCGGGGCACTTCGGTGCGCTCCCAGTTGATCAGGGCCTGATAGCCCTTGATGACGCCCTCTTTCTCATACTTTTTAATGGCCTTCACCACGTCTTCCTCTTTCTCGCCCAGCATGGCAGCCAGCTGCGCGGTGGTGAGGGTGGCCTGGTCCTGTAGGATCTCCAAAAGCTGTTCCATAGCCATACAAATTCCTCCTGTTTTTATGCTTATTGCAACGGCAGCAAAAGTGGCTTGTGCCGCTCGTACACGGTGAAATAGCGGAAACCGGCCTCCCGAAGCATCTCCATGCCCTCTGCAATCCCCCGGCCCAAGTCGGCGGTGGTGTGGGCGTCGCTTCCCAAGGTGACCAGTTCTCCCCCCAGTTCCCGATAGCGCTTGACCAGGGGCAGGTCCGGCAGGGGCCTGCCGATTTTCTGCCGGTAGCCGGAGGTGTTCACCTCCAAGGCCTTGCCGGCGTCAATCAACGACCGGAAAATGCCGTCGATGGCCTCCCGGTGCCGGGACAGGTCCACCGGAATTCCGTGGTCCCCTTCGATGTACCGGAGCGGATAGGTCAAATGGCCCAAAGAGTCAAACTGCCCCCAAGCGATGACCTCCTGCTCCTCCGCCCAGTAGGTGGTGAGCAGTTCGTCGATGAAGCCTGGCGCCACTTGGGAGTAGTCCAGGAAAAAGAAGTCCTCGTAGCCTCGGATGTTGTGAATGGAACCGATGACAAAGTCGTAGTCCCGGCCCTCCAGAGCCAGGGCGGCGGACGCCGGATCCTGGTTGGGCTGGCCCAGTTCGATCCCTGTATAAAAGCGGGTGCTTCCCCCCTGGGGGATTTGCAAAGCCATCTCCTCCCAAGCCCGCTCCACCCGGGGGCGGTAGCGGTCGGGGAAGTTTTGGCACTCGCAATGGTCGGTCAAAGTGTGAGCCCACAGGCCCAGCTCCTGCGCCCTGCGGCGCATTTCCAAAACGGTGTCGTTGCCGTCGGGAGAACAGTTGGAGTGGTTGTGGCAGTCGCAGGCAAACGAATAGCCCAAGAGATCTCACGTCCTTCCGTAGTTTTTTACTTTCGCTATTCTACCACACATCCGCCCAAAAAGGAAGCAAAGAAAGGGCCTTTTTTGCCCCAAAGAGAAGGAATAGTTCTTGACAGATGCAGGGCCTTCGGTCATAATGAATCCCAGAAAGATTCCAAGAAAGGAAGGCTTCCCTATGAAAAAAATGGAAAAAGCCGTGATCACGGTGATCGGCAAGGATATGGTGGGCATTTTGGCCAAGGTTTCCAGCATCTGCGCTCAAAAGGGCGTCAACGTGCTGGAGGTGACCCAGTCCATTTTGCAGGACATGTTTGTCATGGTGATGCTGGTGGACATCACCCGCGCCACTGTGGAGGTGGCCGGCCTGGCGGACGAATTTGACCGGCTGGGCGAAGAAAACAACCTGAAAATCCACGTGATGCACGAGGACATTTTCAACTCCATGCACAAGATCTAAGGGGGGCGGCTTCTTGAACACCAACGAAATCTTAGAGACCATTCAGATGATCGACAACGAAGACCTGGACGTGCGCACCATCACCATGGGCATTTCCCTGCTGGACTGCATCGACCCCGACGTGGACAAGGCCGCCGGGAAGGTCTACGACAAAATCTGCCGCTACGCTGAAAACCTGGTAAAAACCGGGGAGGATATCTCCCGGCAGTACGGCATCCCCATTATCAACAAGCGGATTTCCGTCACTCCCATCGCCATGATCGCCGGGGCCTGCCCCACCGCCTCCCCCATCCACTTCGCCAAGGCCTTGGACCGGGCCGCCCACACGGTGGGGGTCAACTTCATCGGGGGCTACTCCGCTTTGGTGCACAAAGGCTTTGGGCCCGGGGACTACGCTTTGATGGAGAGCATCCCCCAGGCTTTGGACGAGACGGAGCTGGTGTGCTCCTCCGTCAACGTGGGCACCACCAAGGCGGGCATCAACATGGACGCCGTGGAGAAGATGGGCCGCATCGTCAAGGAGACCGCCCAGCGCACCGCCGACCGGGAGTGCATCGGCGCGGCCAAGCTGGTGGTGTTCTGCAACGCCCCCGAGGACAACCCCTTTATGGCCGGCGCCTTCCACGGCCCCGGCGAGCCGGACTGCGTGATCAACGTGGGCGTCTCCGGCCCCGGCGTGGTCCGGGCCGCCATCAAAAAGCACGGGGAGGGCAAGAACCTGACGGAGATCGCCGAGCTGATCAAGCGGACGGCCTTTAAGATCACCCGCATGGGCCAGCTGGTGGCCCAGGAGGCCAGCCGCCGCCTGTGCGTGCCCTTCGGCATTGTGGACCTGTCCCTGGCCCCCACCCCCGCCATCGGGGATTCCGTGGCCTACATCCTGGAGGGCATGGGCCTGCAGCAGTGCGGCGCCCACGGCACCACCGCCGCCCTGGCCCTCTTAAACGACGCGGTGAAAAAAGGCGGCGTCATGGCCAGCTCCAGCGTGGGCGGCCTGTCCGGCGCCTTCATCCCCGTCACCGAAGACGCGGGCATGATCCAGGCTGCCCGCTCCGGCTGCCTGACCCTCACCAAGCTGGAGGCCATGACCGCCGTGTGCAGCGTGGGCCTGGACATGATCGCCATTCCCGGGGACACCAGCGCCGAAATCATCTCCGGCATCATCGCCGACGAAATGGCCATCGGCATGGTCAACTCCAAGACCACCGCGGTGCGGGTGATCCCCGCAGTGGGCAAGCAGGCCGGGGAGGAGCTGGACTTCGGCGGCCTGCTGGGCAAGGGGCCCATCATGGACGTGAACCCTGCCAGCCCTGCGGAGTTTATCCACCGGGGCGGGAAAATCCCCGCGCCCATGCAAAGCCTGAAAAATTAACCCAAGCAGTGCTTGCCTTTTCCCTCTTTTTATGCTACACTGGATAAAAATTTATGGATTACCTGAAAGGAGTTTGCACAGTGGGCTGGAAGTTTGGCGTCCTTTTGCAGCTAAAAGGGCAAATTTAAGCCATCCCGTCTAGAAGTGCGCCCATTTTCCGGTGGATCCATGACAAACGACCTTTTGCCATGGCGTTTTCGCCATGGCTTTTTTTATTCCATCTCAAGAGATGCGGCGCACAATTTTGCATTTTTATTGAAACGAGATGGTTATTTATGCATATCAAACGTCAGCTTATTTTCCTCCACATTTACAACTTCCTGTTTTCCCTGCGCATAGCGGACGGCGTATGGGTGGTGTTCCTTCTTTCCAGAGGCTTCTCCCTAGCGCAGGTGGGCATTGCAGAGGCTGTGTTCCATGTGGTCAGTTTTCTTTGCGAGGTCCCCAGCGGCATAGCGGCCGACCTGCTGGGGAGGAAACGCACGCTGGTTGCCTCCAGCCTCTGCGGGGCCTGTTCGGCATTGCTGATGGCTTTCAGCCAAAGCTTTTGGGGCGTTTGCCTTTCCATGGCCTTCCAAGCGCTGATGTACAATTTCTGTTCCGGCACCCAAGAGGCCCTGACTTATGACAGCTTGCTTGCATCTGGGAAGGAAACCGCTTATCTCAAGCACAATGCTTGGCTGCGAGGGGCCTCTCAAGTTTCAGCCGCTTTGAGCAACCTGCTGGGGGGTGTGGCCGCCTTGCTGGGCTACTTTCCCGCGTACGCTGTTACAGCCCTGTGTTCCTGTGCCTGTGGAGCAGCTGCCCTGGCCCTGGCAGAACCGCAAGTTACCGAAGCCCAGCGCCGGCGTACCCAGCACCCCTTCGGGGAACTTTGGCCCCGCTTAAAGCAGCATGTAGGAGACAGTGCCTCCTTTTTACGAAACCACCCTCAGGCGGCGTGGAAGATTCTTTCCAGCGCCGCTGCCGCAACGCCCATTTACCTTACTTTCATGTATTTGCAGCAGCACCTGCTGGAAGGCGGCCTCCCGCCCCTGTTTTTAGGGGCAGCGCTGATGGCCCTCTACCTCGCTGGGGCCGCAGGCATGGCTTTGGGTGCAAAAGTGAAGTGCCGGCTGTTCCCCTGTGTGCTGGTCTGTGCGCTGTGTTGCGGCGGGGCCACTTTGCTGGCAGGCGCCCCCTGGTGGCCGGCAGCCTTGCTGGGCGGCGCCCTTGCCCAATGCTTTTACAACTTGCTTGACCTGCGGGTAGACGCCGCCTTAAACGAAGATTTCCCCAGCGACCAACGAGCCACTCTGGTCAGCGTAAGCAGCATGGCCTACAGCCTTTTGATGATTGTGGTCAGCCCAATTTCTGGAAGCATTGGGGATATTTCCGGCACCCAGCAGGCCCTTTGGAGTTTGGGGCTTGGATTGATCCTTGTTACGGCAGCAGGGGCGGCCGTTTACCGGTTCATATTCTATAAAAGAAACATTTGATCCAAAAACGAAGAAGCGGCGTGAAAATTTTCTCACACCGCTTTTTCTTTTGAACGAATCATGGTATCATAGAAAAATCAACAAAAAATCCATTCCAAAAAGGAGGCGTTCAGTATGGCCTCGTTGACACTGGAGGAAATGATGGCCATGCAGCGGGAGCTGCAGGAGAAGTTTGCAGAAAGCTGGGGACCCCGCTCTCCGGAATCCGCCCCCCTGCACATGCTGTGGCTGGTGGAGGAAGTGGGAGAAGTGGCCGCTATTTTCAAAAAGCGGAAACCCCAAGGCATTATGGAAGACCCCGTTGTCCGCGCCCACTTTCTAGAGGAAATGAGCGATATCTTGATGTACTTTACCGACATCCTCAACTTTTTGGAAGTCACGCCCCAGGAGTTTTCCGCCGCCTACCGGGCCAAACACGCCCGAAACATGAAGCGGGATTTTCCCCAAGAGCACCGGCACTTTTTAGAGCCAGACCAACACAACCAGGCATAAAGCGAGGATTTTTATGAAAAAGGAAAAACGTCCAAAAATCACCAGAGACCAGCGCCGCCAGCACGCCCGAGAGATCCGCTCTCAAGCAAAAAAGGATGTGCGGCAGCACCCCCTGCTCTTTGCCACCTATGTGGTCCTGCGGGCCCTGGTGCTGGTTGTCCTGGTACTGGAGGCCGTAAAGGGAGATTACTACAACGTGTTTCTCTGCGGCCTGACTTTGGTGTTGTTTATGATCCCCACCTTTGTGGAACACCGGCTGCACATCGATGTGCCCAACACCTTGGAAATCATCATTCTACTGTTTATTTTCTCCGCGGAGATTTTGGGGGAAATTCAAGAGTATTACCTGATGTTCCCCTTTTGGGACACCATGCTCCACACTATCAACGGCTTCTTAATGGCCGCCATTGGCATTGCCATGGTGGACATTCTCAACCGCTCCCGGAAGTTTAAGGTGCGCCTCTCCCCGGCCTTTGTGGCTTTGGTGGCCTTCTGCTTCTCCATGACCGTAGGGGTGGTGTGGGAATTTTTCGAGTACGGTATGGATGTCTTTTTCCACACGGATATGCAGAAGGACACCTGGATCAACACCCTCTACTCTGTCAGTCTAAACCCTGAGGGCCGCAATGTGGCCCAGCAGGTGACCGTGGACAGTGTGGTGGTCAACGGCCAATCCTGGCCCGCCTATTTGGACATTGGCCTGCACGACACCATGAAAGACCTGCTGGTAAACTTCGTGGGAGCGGTGATTTTCTCCATCATCGGCGCCTTGTACATCATGGGCCGCGGCAAAGGGTGGTTTGCCCCCAAATTCATTCCCCGGCTGAAAGTAAACGAGCTGCCTCCCCCCTCGGAGGAAGCGGGCCTGCTGGAACCCATCCCTCTGGAGGAAGACGCCCCTGCTGGGGAGAGCTCCTCCCTCTGCGAAACCTGCGTGTTCTGCCGCATCCTGCAGGGGACAGAACCCTGCTATACCATTTACGAAGACGAATACACCCTGGCCTTTTTGGACACGGCGGGGGATGTGGAAGGCCACACGTTGGTGATCCCCAAAAAGCACGTGGAATCCCTCATGCACTGCGGCGAGGAAACCGCCCTGCAGCTGGCAGGCACGGTCCGTCTCATCTGCGAGCACTATGTAAACCACTGCGGCTTCGACGGGGTCAACGTGCTCAGTGCCAGTGGGAAAAGCGCCCAGCAATCGGTTCCCCACCTGCACTTTCACATTCTGCCCCGCCGGGAAGGGGACGGCGTAAACGCCTGGCCCCGTCTGGGCAAGGATGGCCACAACCTGGAGGAAGTGGCCCGGCGCCTGCGCCTGCAGCCGTCTGAGGACACCCCTTCCACCCCTCCTAAAGAGGAGTAAAACTCAAAGTTGCTCCCCAGGCAATGGGCGCGGTCCTGTCCACGTGTGTTAGAATTCGCCGGATTGTGCGTTTGCCTTTGGAAAAACCTTCGTTTTACACATTCCTATCCCTTATTAAGAAAGGAGCCGTTTGTTTTATGGAAACCAAAATCACCACAAAGCAGGGCGCCCTGCAAGGCGTTCTCAGCCAAGATGGCAAAACCTGTATCTTCCGGGGCGTGCCCTACGCCCAGCCCCCGGTGGGGGAGCTGCGGTTCCGCCGTCCCCAGGCCCATGAACCTTGGGAAGGCGTGTGGGACTGCACCGCTTTCGGTCCCCGATGCCCCCAGGCGGATCTGGCCTCCATGGACTTTTACGGCAAGGAGTTCTACGACGCCATGGTCCCCCGGGAGGACGAAGACTGCCTGTACCTGAACATTTGGACCCCGGCGCAGGCCCAGCCGGAAGATAAGCTGCCGGTGCTCTTTTGGATTCACGGCGGCGCGTTTATGCACGGCTGCGGCAGTGAAAAGGAGTTTGACGGGGAGGCCTTTGCCCGGCAAGGGGTGATTTTGGTCACCATCAACTACCGGGTCAACGCCTTCGGCTTTTTTGCCCACCCGGAGCTGGAAAAAGAAAACCCGGAGGGGGTTTCCGGCAATTACGGCATTCTCGACCAGATCTTCGCCCTGCAGTGGGTGCGGGAAAACATTGCCGCCTTTGGAGGCGATCCGGAGAAGATCACCATTGACGGCCAGTCCGCCGGCTGCATGAGCGTGCAGACTCTCTCCTCCTCTCCTCTGACAAAGGGGCTGTTCCAGGGCGCTATCCTGCAAAGCGGCGGCGGTATTCGGGCTCTGGGCACCACTCCGTCCAAAGAAACTCTGTGGGAGATCTCCCAAAAGCTGCTGGAACACCTGGGCTGCTCCACCGTGGAACAGCTGCGGCAGGCGCCGGCGAACACCCTGCGGGACGCCGCCTACGCCGTGCAGGGAGAGGAGCTTCGCTGGAGGCCCCATGTGGACGGCTGGCTGCTGCCTGCCACCACCGATGAGCTGGCGGAGAGCGGGGCCATTCACCCCATCTCCTATATGATCGGCTCCACCGGCGACGACATCGGCGACGGGAAGCGGCTGCAGGAAAGCGGCGCCCGCTGGTGCGAAAACCTGCAGAAGCTGGGCCGCCGGCCCGCCTATTTCTACTTCTTCGACCGAAAGCTGCCTGGAGACAGCGCGGGAGCCTTCCACTCCTGCGAGCTGTGGTACCAGTTCGGCACGTTGGACCGCTGCTGGCGCCCCTGGGAAGATTGTGACCGGGAGCTCTCCCAGGTCATGAACAGCTACTGGGCCAACTTCGCCAAAACCGGCGATCCCAACGGGGAAGGCCTGCCGGAGTGGAAGGCCTACACCCAGGAGAACACCCAGCCCCTGGTGCTGGGGGAAACCGTCGGGCAGCCCAAAAACTAAACCGCGAAGCGGCATACAGGTTCCGTCCGCCGTTTCAAAAGTCCCTGGCCGCCAGTGGCGGCCCCCAAGCGCCGGCAGAACCGGAAGAAGAGACGCGCGGTTGGGGCAAAGCCCCAAGGTCTTTACCCGGCGCGGCCGGCAAAGAGAAGTCAGGGAGATGTTCCTACCGGGTAAAGCCCATAAACAACCTCCCGAACGATCTCCCAAACACAAAAAGAGGACACCCGGGTTTTCACACTCGGATGTCCTCTTTTCATTGGCAGGAAAAGGGCCGGCTTTTTTGCCGGCTTACGCCGTCTTTAAGGCCGCAGGGGCTCTGCCCCCCTTGCGAACTTTCACACCGCTTCGCGGTTTTTACTTGATCTCCTTGCTGTCCACCTCGGCGCGCATCTTCTGGGCGAAGGCCTCCAGTTCCATGGAACCCAGGTCCCCGTCGGCCCGGTGGCGCACGGAGATGGCGCCGCTTTCCGCTTCCTTGTCGCCCACCACCAGCATGTAGGGCGTGCGCTGCAGCTGGGCCTCCCGGATCTTGTAGCCGATCTTCTCATTGCGCAGGTCGCACTCCACCCGGAAACCGGCCTGCTCCAGCTGGGCCTGCACCTGCTGGGCATAGGCGTGGTGCCGCTCGGAGATGGGCAGAATCACCGCCTGCACCGGGGACAGCCACAGGGGGAACTTGCCTGCAAAGTGCTCGGTGATCACACCGATGAACCGCTCGATGGAGCCCAGCACCACCCGGTGCAGCATGACGGGCCGGTGCTTCTGGCCGTCCTCGCCCACATACTCCAGCTCGAAGCGCTCGGGCAGCTGGCTGTCCAGCTGCACCGTGCCGCACTGCCAGGTGCGGCCCAGGCTGTCCGCCAGGTGGAAGTCCAGCTTGGGGCCGTAGAAGGCGCCGTCGCCCTCGTTGACCTCGTACTCCTTGCCCATCTCGGTGATGGCCTCTTTCAGGATGTCCTGGTTGTGCTCCCACTGCTCCACGGTGCCGATGTGGTCCTCGGGCATGGTGGAGAGCTCAATCTTATAGGACAGGCCAAACACGGAGTACACCTCGTCAAACAGGCGCACCACGTTCTTCAGCTCGTCTTTCAGCTGCGCGGGGGTCATGAACAGGTGGGCGTCGTCCTGGGTGAAGCACCGCACCCGGAACAGCCCGTGCAGCGCGCCGGAAAGCTCGTGCCGGTGCACCAGGCCCAGCTCGCCTACCCGCAGGGGCAGGTCCCGGTAGGAGTGGGGCTGGCTCTGGTAGACCATCATACCGCCCGGGCAGTTCATGGGCTTGATGGCAAAATCTTCCTCGTCGATAACGGTGGTGTACATGTTGTCTTTATAGTGGTCCCAGTGGCCGGAGCGCTCCCACAGCTTCCGGCTGAGGATGACCGGTGTGGAGACCTCCACATAGCCGTACTTCTTGTGAACTTCCCGCCAGTAGTCGATGAGCAGGTTCTTCAGCACCATGCCCTTGGGCAGGAAGAAGGGGAAACCGGGGCCTTCGTCCCGAAGCATGAACAGGTTCAGCTCCTTGCCCAGCTTGCGGTGGTCCCGCTTTTTGGCCTCTTCCAGCATCTGCAGATGCTCGTCCAGCAGGCTCTGCTTGGGGAAGGAAATGCCGTACACCCGGGTGAGCATCTTGTTTTTGGCGTCACCCCGCCAGTAGGCGCCGGTGATGGCGGTGAGCTTCACCGCCTTCACGCTGCCGGTGCTCAGCAGATGGGGACCGGCGCACAGGTCGGTGAAATCTCCCTGCTTGTAAAAGCTGATGTTCTCCCCTTTTCCGGCGTGCTCGGCGATCAGCTCCTCCTTGTAGGGCTGGTCTGCCATGAGCTTCTGGGCTTCTTCCGGGGGCAGCTCAAAGCGCTCCAGGGGCAGGTTTTCCTTGATGATCTTCTTCATCTCCGCCTCAATGGCAGGCAGGTCCTCGGTGGAGAGGGGCTTCTCCATGTCGAAGTCGTAATAGAACCCGTTCTCAATGGCCGGGCCAATGGAGAACTTGGTACCGGGGTACAGCCGCATCACTGCCTGGGCCATGATGTGGGAGGTGGTGTGCCAGTAGGCGTGCTTGCCCTCCGCCGTATCGAAGGTGAGGATTTCCAGGGCGCAGTCCTTTTCCAGGGGCGTGCGCAGGTCGCAAACTTCCCCGTCCACTTTGGCGGCGCAGGCGGATTTGTACAGCCCCATGCCAATGGACTTGGCCACATCCGCCGGGGTGACACCTGCTTCAAATTCCTTGCATTGGCCTTTCAGATCGATCGTAATCATAGGTTGCTCCTTTCCGCCGGGACAAACAAAAAGCCTGCCCCAGCAAAGCTCTGGGGCAGGCGTTCGGCTTCCTTTCAAATTTTGCCAAAAACCCGCGGTTCCACCCGGATTCAAAGCGCAAACCCAGCGGCGTGCTCCCCCAGGTGCGCTTCCTCGTTGGGGCCTGTAACGGGGCCGTCCGTCGTGCCTTAGGCGGGAAAAGTCCCCCGCGGTCGGACGATGCTCGGAGGTGGTGTTCCCTTCCCCAACGGAGGCGGGCTGCTTTCAGCCGGCGGCAGGCCCTCTCTGTTCCCCGCTGCAGTGGGAAAGGACTTCCTCTTCTGCGCATCTATGCTCTGTGTGTCATCATAGCACCGGTTCCCCAAGGCTGTCAAGCCTTTCCGAAAAAAACTGCGGCACACGTCCCCCTGGCATCCCTTTGTTTTTTGTGCCAGTTTTGCGGAAACCTTTACAAATTTCTTGACAACTGCCCACGCCAGGCGCTACAATAAATAAAAGTGCATTCGGCGCTTTTCATATATGATTTTCCCTGTTTTTCATTTTTACTTATTCTTTTTATTGAGTAATTTTCCATAAAAATCGCCGTAAACCGACCGTTTTTCCTCCTCCCTCCGTCTCCCTGCGGGACCGGGGGCGGCGCAATAAACCGACTAAGAGAGAAATGAAATCTGAAGAAAAAAATTATAGCGAGAAGCGGCCATACTGCGCTTTCCCGGGGTTTTACTACACCCGGAACCTCAACCTATCTGGAATGTGAACTGCATACGAGAATCGAGGAAAAGGAGGTGCCTGATTGGGCCAAGTTGCTGTATGGCTGTGCATTGTCATTGCTGTTCTAGCTGCCGCTGCCGCCGGCGTAGTCGCCTTTCTTCTGGGCGTCAACTACCGCAAGAACAAGGCGGAGGCGGAAATCGGCTCCGCCGAGCAAGAGGCCAAGCGGATTGTGGCAGACGCCATCAAATCCGCCGAAGCTAAGAAAAAGGAAATTGTACTGGAAGGCAAAGACGAACTGCATCGCCTGAGAGACGAATCGGAAAAAGAGCTCAACAACCGGCGCAAAGAAATTCAGCACCAGGAACGGCGCATTCTCCAAAAGGAGGAAAGCCTGGAGAAAAAGCTGGAGAGTATGGAGCGCAAGGAAAACCAGATCGACCAGAAAAACAAAAAGGCCGACGAACGGTTGAAAGAGGCCGAAGCTGTGAAAAAGAGCCAGTTTGACATGCTGGAAAAAATCTCTTCCTTCACGGTGGACCAGGCAAAAGAATACCTGCTGAACAACCTGGAAAACGAGCTGACCCACGAGAAGGCTGTGAGAATCCGGGAGTTTGAGCAGCAGACCAAGGAGGAGGCGGACCAGTCCGCCCGGGAAATCATCGCCTTGGCCATTCAGCGCTGCGCGGCGGACCATGTGTCGGAAGCTGCCATCAGCGTAGTTCCCCTGCCCAACGACGAGATGAAGGGCCGGATCATCGGCCGGGAAGGCCGGAACATCCGGGCCATTGAAACCCTCACGGGCGTGGACCTGATCATTGACGACACACCAGAGGCCATCACCCTTTCCAGCTTTGAGCCGGTCCGCCGGGAGGTGGCCCGCATTGCGCTGGAGAAGCTCATTGCCGACGGGCGCATTCATCCCACCCGCATTGAGGAGACGGTGGAAAAGGCCCGCCGGGAAGTGGAGTCCACCATCAAGCAAGAGGGCGAGCGCGCCGTGCTGGAAGTGGGCCTGGGCGGCATTCACCACGAGCTGGTGAAGCTGTTGGGCCGCCTGCGCTACCGCACCAGTTACGGCCAAAACGTGCTGAACCACTCTTTGGAGGTGGCGTTCCTTTCGGGCATGATGGCTTCCGAACTGGGGTTGGATCCCACCGTGGCCAAACGGGCCGGCCTGCTGCACGACATTGGCAAGGCCTTAGACCATGAGATGGAAGGCTCCCACGTACAGATTGGCGTGGAAGTGGCCCGGAAGTACCGGGAGAGCGAGGCGGTCATTCACGCCATCGCCGCCCACCACGGGGACGTGGAGGCAAAAACTGTCATTGCCTGCATTGTACAGGCGGCAGACGCCATTTCCGCTGCCCGGCCCGGCGCCCGTCGGGAGAATTTGGAAAACTACATCAAGCGGCTGGAGAAGCTGGAAGAGGTGGCCTCCTCCTTCGACGGGGTGGAGAGCTGCTACGCCATCCAGGCCGGCCGTGAGATCCGTGTCATGGTGAAACCTGAAAAGGTTAGCGACGAGCAGATGACGCTGCTGGCCCGGGACATCTGCAAGAAGATTGAAGCGGATTTGGACTACCCCGGCACTATCAAGGTCAACATGATCCGGGAAAGCCGCACGGTGGACTACGCCAAGTAAAACAGCGCTTTTGGAAAAGAGAAAACAGACCGGAACAGGGACGTACTTTTAGGTGCGTCCCTCTTTTGGTGACAAGCCGGAAGGAGGGGCCCATGCGCAGCGAACGGGACATGTACCAGCTGATTTTAACATTCGCCCAGGAGGATCCCCGCATCCGCGGGGTGCTTCTCAACGGCTCCCGGGCCAATCCGGCGGCAACGCCGGACCGCTTCCGGGACTTTGACATTGTGTACCTGGTCACAGATGTGGCCCCCTACAAGAAAGGGGACATCTCCGCCTCCTTCGGGGAGGTGCTGGTGCTGCAGCGCACCGACGAAAACCAACTCTTTGACGAGCACTTCCCCCACATGGCCTGTTATCTGATGCAGTTTGCCGACGGCAACCGCATTGACCTGACCATTGCCCGGGTAGAGGACTACGCCCCCTACTGCTGGGACGACAGGCTCTGTGTAGTGCTGCTGGACAAGGACGGATTCCTGCCAGCCCTGCCTCCTCCGGACGAGAGTACCCACGGCATACAGCGCCCCAGCGCCCAGGTGTTTCAGGAGTGCCGCAACGAATTTTGGTGGACGGCTCCCTATGTGTCCAAGGGGCTGTGGCGGGGGCAGCTGCCCTATGCCCAGCATATGTTGGAGGAGTGCACACGGCCCATGCTGCGGCTGATGCTCAGCTGGCTGACAGGCGCCCAAAAGGGCTTTCCCGTCTATCCGGGGAAGGCCGGCTGGAACCTGGAACATCTGCTCCCCCAGGACCTGTGGGAACGGTACTTGAGCACCTACGCTCCCTGCAGGCAAGAGGCGCTGTTCCAAGCCCTGGACACCGCCTGCCCTCTCTTTACGGAAGTCTCCCACCGAACGGGAGAGCAGCTGGGCTATGCTTGGTCCGACCAGTGGGACGACACCGTCCCCCGCTTTATGAAAGTCACTCAGAAAGAGATCGCCTCCCTGCCTCCGGAGGAGAGCTGGGGGGAGGAACTCTTCCGCCAGATCCAAGGGCACAAGCGAAAGGAGAAGTCGGTTTGAATATCTTATGCATCGGCGACGTGGTGGGCAGCGTGGGCTGCCAATTCCTGCGGGCCCATCTTCCCGCCTTAAAGAAGACAAAGGCCATCGACCTGGTGATTGCCAACGGGGAAAATTCCGCCGATGGCAACGGCATCACCCCCGCCTCGGCGGAACACCTGCTGGACAGCGGCGTAGACGTGATCACCACCGGCAACCACAGCTTCCGCCGGCGGGAGTCCTACGACCTGTACGACACCTGGGACAACCTGCTGCGGCCCGCCAACTTCCCCTCCCAGGCCCCTGGAAAAGGGCTGTGCGTGGTGGACAAAGGACGGGTGCGGGTGGCGGTGATCAACCTGATGGGCACCGTGTATCTGGAGAGCCTGCGCTGCCCCTTTGAAACGCTGGACGCCCTGCTGAAAACCCCAGACCTGCCCAAGCTGTGCGTGGTGGATTTTCACGCGGAGGCCACCGGGGAAAAACGAGCCATGGGCTTTTACGCCGACGGACGGGTAACGGCCCTGTTCGGCACCCACACCCACGTGCCCACTGCCGACGCCTGCCTGCTGCCCCACGGCACCGGCTACTTGACCGACGCAGGCATGACCGGGGTGATTGACTCCGTACTGGGTGTCAAGAAGGAAATCATCATCGGCAAGCTGCGCACCAAGATGCCCGCCCGGTTCGACCTGGCCAAGGGCCCTTGCAAAATGGACGCCGTCCTGTTTACCGCCGACGAGTCCACCGGCCTGTGCACCGGTGTGGAACGGCTCACCTTGATGGATTGACCGCCTTTGGTTTCCAGCGCCCGCTTGTGTTTAGCAAGCGGGCGCTTTCATTTTTTCTCCTTCCCCAGGGGCAGGGCCTCCTTTTTTTGGCGCTTTTTTCAAAAATCCCCAGGTTACGATTGTATTTTTAAAAAATCTGTGATAAACTAAACCAAAGATACGCCATCTAAAGACGCGAAGGATGTGTTAACCGTGATTTCGGGTTCTCAATTGAAAAACGCCATTCTGTCGGGCTCTAACAACATTGCAAAATATAAAAAACAGATCAACGAACTGAACATCTTCCCTGTGCCCGATGGGGACACAGGCACCAATATGTCCATGACCATCGGCGCTGCCGCCCAGGCGCTGCAGAAGGAGGAAGATACCCTTCCTGCAGGCCAAATGGCCAAGAAGGCCGCCTCCTCCATGCTGCGGGGCGCCCGGGGCAACTCCGGCGTGATTTTGTCCCTGCTGTTCCGGGGCATTTCCAAAGGCTTGGAAGAAAAGGAGGAGATCTCCGGAGAAGACCTGGTGGCCGCTCTGGAGCTGGGGGTGGAAGAGGCCTACAAGGCGGTGATGAAGCCCACGGAAGGCACCATCCTCACCGTGGCCCGGGTGGCCAGCGAGCGGGCCCGGGAGGCTCTGGAGCTGGGCAGCGACCCGGTGCAGGTGTGGGACGCCGCCTGCATGGGCGCCCAAGACGCCTTGGAAGAGACCCCCGAACTGCTGCCTGTGCTGAAAAAAGCCGGCGTGGTGGACGCAGGCGGCCAGGGCCTGTGCCTGATTTTCGAAGGGATGCTCAGCGTGTTCCGCAGCGGCATTGTGCTGGAGGCCGGCCTCTCCGAGGAGGAGAAGGCCCAGGAGACCGCCGAGTTCTTCCGCAATGTGGCCGCCGAGTTTGACAGCGAGATCACCTTCACCTACTGTACGGAATTTGTGGTGGGCCGGGATCCGGACGTGCAGAAGGACCCTCTGGACCTGCGCCTGTTTTTGGAAACCATTGGCGACTGTGTGGTGGTGGTAGACGATGAGGAGATCATCAAGGTCCACGTCCACACAGAAAGCCCGGGCGACGCTCTCCAGACCGGCCTGCAGTATGGCCAGCTGCTCACCGTGAAAGTGGAAAACATGAAAGAACAGCACCGCAAGGCCGCAGAGGAAAACCAGGCCCAAAAGGCGGCTGCTGTGGAGGAGCCCCAGCCGCAGAAAACCGCCTTGGAGCGGCAGGAACCCACCGAGGAGATGGGCTTTATTTCGGTGGCGGCAGGCGAAGGGCTCAAAAGCCTGTTTACGGATTTGGGCTGCGCCAATGTGGTCAGCGGCGGACAGACCATGAACCCCAGCACCGAGGACCTGCTGGAGGCGATCTTGGCCACCCCGGCCAAAAAGGTGTTCGTGCTGCCCAACAACAAGAACATTCTCATGGCAGCCGAGCAGACCGTGCCCCTGGCCACCGACCGGGAGGTCATCGTCATCCCCACCCGGACCATTCCCCAGGGCCTTTCCGCCATGCTGGCCTTTGACCCAGACGCGGACCTGGAGCAAAACCGGGAGGCTATGCTGGAAGCAGCCGGCAACGTGGACACGGGCCTGGTGACCTTCGCCGCCCGGGATTCCGAGTTTGGCGGCCACACCATTCATCAGGGAGATATTTTGGGCCTGAAGAACGGGAAGCTGGACTATATTGAGAAGGATCCTGTCACCGCCTGCGTGCGGGTCACCCGCTCCCTGTCCAGCAAACACACCTCCTTTATCACTTTGATCTACGGGGAGGGCGTCACCCAGGAACAGGCGGAGGAAGCCAAGCGCCGCTTGGAGGACAGGCTCCACGCCGATGTGGAAATCACCTTGGTGGACGGCGGCCAGCCGGTGTATTACTTCATCATCTCCGTCGAATGAGCACACAGACAGAAACTGCGAAGGGGCCCCAGGGCCCCTTTCCTATTCCCAGCCGGAACCGCCGTTCCATCCAGGAGGTTTGCCATGCCGTCCCTGTTTGAAAAAGACATCCAGTTCCTCAAGGGCGTGGGGGAAAAACGGGCCAAGCTCTTCCAAAAACTGGGCGCCCCCACGGTGGGGGACTTGCTGCGCCTATACCCCCGGGCCTATGAGGACTGGAGCGTACACACCCCGGTGCGGGAAACCGTGTTGGGAGAGGTGGCTGTGGTGCAGGGCACCGTTCTCCAGCGGCCTTCGGAACAGCGGATCCGCGGGGGAAAGCTCCTGTACAAAACTCGCGTCACCGACGGGGAGAGCGACCTGGTTCTGACTTTTTTCAACAACCGCTACATTCCCACCCTGCTGCGGGAGGGGGAGACTTACCTGTTCCGGGGCAAGGTGACCGGCACCTTTCTCCGGCGGGAAATGCTCTCCCCAGAGTTTGTCCCCCAGGCAAAAGAACTGGCCATTCAGCCCATCTATCCGGCCACGGCCGGGCTCTCCTCCCGGCAGATCGGGGCGGCGGTGCAAAACGCCCTCCAGCTGCTGCCGGAGCAGCTGAACGACCCTCTGCCGGACAAGCTGCGGGAACAGTACCATCTGTGCACCCTCCGCTACGCCTTAGAGACCATTCACTTTCCCAAAACCCAGGAGGAGATCGCCACCGCCCGCTTCCGCCTGACCTTTGAGGAATTCCTGGTGCTGCAGCTGGGGCTGCTGCGCATTAAGAGCGGACGAAAGCAGAAAAACCTGCACCCGATCCAAGAGGAGTTTCCCCAGGGGTTTGCCCAGCTGCTCCCCTTCTCCCTGACGGGAGCCCAGCATCGGGCCATCCAGGAAGCGGTCCACGATATGGCCGGGGATTCTCCCATGAACCGGCTGGTCCAAGGGGATGTGGGCAGCGGCAAAACCGCCGTGGCGGCGGCCCTGTGCTGGTCTGTGATTCAAAACGGCATGCAGGCCGCCCTGATGGCCCCCACGGAAATTTTGGCCACCCAGCACTACCACTCCCTGAACGCCCTACTGGAACCGGCCCACATTGCCTGCGCCCTGCTGACCGGCTCTGTAAAACCTGGGGAGAAGAAAAAAATCTACAGCGCTTTGGCAGACGGCCGCATCCAGCTGGTCATCGGCACCCATGCCCTGCTCTCCGACCAGGTGGCCTTTCACAATCTGGGCCTGGTGATCACCGACGAACAGCACCGGTTCGGAGTGGGGCAGCGGTCCGCCCTGGCGCAAAAGGGAGCCTCTCCCCACCTGCTGGTCATGAGCGCCACTCCCATTCCCCGCACGCTGGCCCTGATGGTCTACGGGGACCTGGACGTCTCCGTGCTGGACGAGCTTCCCCCGGGCCGGCAAACCATCGAGACCTACCTGATCGACTCGGGAAAACGGCAGCGGGCCTTTGGCTATGTGCAGAAACACCTGGACCAAGGCCGGCAGGGGTACATCATCTGTCCCTTAATCGAAGAGGACGACAGCGGGCTGCAAAGCGTCACCCACTACGCGGAACTGGTGAAGCAGGCGTTCCCCCGGGCAACCGTGGGGGTGCTCCACGGAAAAATGAAACCCCGGGAAAAGGACCGGGTTATGGAGTCCTTCTCCCGGGGGGAGACCCAGCTGCTGCTCTCCACCACCGTGGTGGAGGTAGGGGTGGACGTGCCCAACGCGGTGATCATGGTCATTGAAAACGCCGAGCGGTACGGCCTCTCCCAGCTGCACCAGCTGCGAGGGCGCATTGGCCGGGGGCAGTACCAGTCCACCTGCATTTTGATCACCGACGCCCAAAACCAGGAGACCCTCAAGCGCCTGAAGCTGTTCCGGGACACCTCCGACGGCTTTCAAATCGCCGAGGCGGACTTAAAGCTTCGAGGCCCCGGAGATTTCTTCGGAAGCCGCCAACACGGCCTGCCCCAGCTGAAAATTGCCGATATGACCACCGACATGGAGGTGCTCCGCCAGGCCCAGGCCTGCGCCAAAGAGCTGACCCGCCAAAACGCCTTGGAGCAGCCGGCCTACCGGGGCTTGCGGGGAGAGGTGCGCCGGCTCTTTGCCAAAACCGGCGGCGAGGGCGTGGTGCTGTAACCGGTTTCCGGCAATTTTACAAAGACAAAAGGTCTGCTGCCACAGGCAGCAGACCTTCTCTTTCTGCCCCCTGGGGGCAGCTGCTCTCTTACATATCCCGATACTTGCGCACCCGGCGCAGCTTTTTCTGTTTTCTACGGTACAGGAAAATCAGGAAAATGTACAGGAGGATCAACAGGACGATCACCGCCATGATGATCAAAAACCAAGGGGAAGTCAGCACCGAAGCCCCCTGGGTCACAAAGGAGAGCATCTCGCTGCGGGAGACGGACTCCGCGGCCACCAAGGGCACAGTGGCAATCACCTCGCCGGCGTAGCTCATGGTGGCGGTGCCCACCTGCTCCCCTTTTTCCACAGGGGCTTTTACGCTGTCCGGCACCTGCGTACTCACAATGATGCTGGAGCTGTCCACACTGGTGGGCAGCATCACAGAAACATTCTCCCCTGCCACCAGCTGCAAGGTATCCTTTTGCCAAGCGTACTCCAACGGCACGTCCGCCAGCACATCCCCCTGGGCGGCAATGGTCATTTTGCCCAGGTTTAAAAACGCCCATCGAAACAGCGTGGCAGCGTCCAACATCTCCCCGTGAAGGCTGATGGAGTTGCCGCTCTCATCCACAGAGGGGCTTCCCAAACAGGCCACCACATAGGTGTACCCCCCGTAGGTGGCGGAGGACACGATGCAGTATCCCGCCTGGTCGTGAGAGCCGGTCTTAATGCCGGTGGCATAAGAGTAGTAGTAGGAGACGCCGTCCGCATACAGTATATTGGTCAGCATCCGGTTGGTGGTGTTGGCGGTGCGAATATCCTCCGGGTTTTCCTGGGGGTAATAGTTGTAGGCGGTGGTGGAGGTGATCTCCGTAAAGTGGGGCAGGCTCATGGCATACTCGGTGATGGTGACCATGTCCCGGGCGGTGGAGTAGTGGTTTTCGTTGTGAAGGCCGTGGGGGTTGGTAAAGTGGGTGTTGGTGCAGCCCAGCTCCGCGGCTTTTTCGTTCATCAGCTGCACAAACGTGCTGCGGCCTGTATAGTCGCTGCCATCAAAGCCCTCTTCCCCGTAGGCGGGGGCCAGCTGCTCCTGAGTTTCCCCAGAGGAAGCCGTTTCCGGATCCTCCTGGGATTCTGCCGAGGCGGCGTCTCCCTGCAGGCCTCCGCTGGCATAGAGGGAGTCCACATACTTGGCCAGAGTCAGGGCTGCATTGTTGCCGGAGGGCACCATCATCAAATAGAGCATCTGCAGGCCGGTGAAGGTCTCCCCCACGCTGAACTCCGCCACGGAACTGCCCGTGCCCTCCAGCTCGTCCACCACGCTTTGTGGAATGGTGATCTGAGCGTTTTCAATATCGGGGATGTTCTCGTAGGCGATAATATAGCTCATGATTTTTGTGAGGGAGGCCATGGGGAGGGGCTCGTCGGCGTTCTCCGCATAGACTACCGTATCCGTATCCAGATTGAGCATCAGATAGGCCTTGCAGTGGGGCCCGTCCGGATTTTTTGAGTCGGTGTCCCAGCCAAAGGAAAACCCTTCCGCCGAAGCGGGCAGGGAAAAGAGCACAGCGCAGAGAAGCGCCAGCAGCACAGAGAGAGTTTTCTTCATAAAAACCGTTCCTTTCCTATCCACGCCCAGGCCCCGCGCCTTAAAGAGGCAAGGGTTCCAGGCCAGTGATCCGCCGGCGTGGGCCCACGGCGCCACACGCGGCCAACAGAAACCGGGCCCCTGGGGAAGGGGCGCCGCGGTTGATTTCACAGCGCAAAGTGTGCTACAATATGCGCAGCAGTTTACCATAAATAACGATCGGTTTCATTCTACCGTATTTCTCGCAAAAAGAAAACCCTGTAATTCTTAACAAATTTTAAAGAGGAGGCCTCCATGAAGCTTTTCCATACCTCAGACTGGCATTTGGGGCGCATGCTCTATGGGCGCAGTCTTCTAGAGGACCAGCAGTGGTTTTTGGAGCAGGTGTTCCTGCCGGCGGTGGAGCGGGAAAAGCCCGCCTGCGTCCTGCTGGCCGGGGACGTCTACGACCGGCAGATTGCCCCGGTGGAGGCCCTCAAGCTTTTCGACAGCACCCTGTCCCGGCTGGTGGCCCTGGGGACCAAGGTGTGCATTATTTCCGGCAACCACGACGGGGCCCAGCGGATGGCCCTGCTCAAGGGGGCCTTGCGGCAAAGCGGGGTTTACTTTGCCACAGAGCTGGCGGACGCCTTCGCCCCAGTGATGTTGGAACAGGGGGAGGAAAAGCTGCAGCTGTTCCTGCTCCCCTACTTTGACGCCGCCCAGGCCCGGGAGTTTCTGGGGGACGACAGCCTGCGGGGAGAGGGGGCCTGCCTGGAGGCCCTGCTGCAGCGGCTTGTACCCCTGTTCGCGCCGGACGCCGGCCATGTGCTGGTGTCCCACTGCTTTGCCGCCGGATCTCACACTTCGGATTCGGAAAGCACCCTGTTTGTAGGGGGCAGCGGCCAGGTGCCCCCCTCCCTGTTTGACCCCTTTGACTACGCGGCCCTGGGCCACCTGCACGGTCCCCAAAAGGCCGGGGAAAAGGGCCGCTATTCCGGGTCCCCCCTGAAGTATTCCGTGGACGAAGCCCAGCAGCAAAAGGGCTATGTGCAGCTGTGCTGGGATGGGACATCCTTCCAGGAGCAGTTTGTGCCCTGCACCCCCCTGCACGATGTGCGGCGCATCCAGGGGTTGTTTGCGGACCTGCTGGCGGCGGGGGAGCAGTCCCCCTGCCCGGACTACGTGGAGCTGGTCCTCACAGACCAGGCCCCGGTGCTGTTGGCCGCCCAGCGGCTGCAGCCCTTTTACCCCCGCCTGCTTTCGGTGAGCAACCCTTGGGCAGCCGCCGACGCCGCCGGGGAGCGGGCCGCCAAGCTCCAGGGGCAGGACGATTTCACCGTGTTCTCCAGCTTTCTCCAGGAGGTGTGCCAAACCACCCCGGACGAAGAGGACGAGGCCCTGTTCCGAGAGGTGCTGGAAGAGGCCCAGGACAAAGCCTAGGGCCCTGCCAGCCACAGACAGGATATGGCCTATTGTTTTCCTCGGAGAGCAAAGGCCAGTTGTTCCCACCCCCACAAACTGTGGGAAGGGGCCAAACGCAGGTTTTGCAAAAATGCACTAAAAGAGTGGCAGTACATCCTGCGTGTTGTTTTGCGGCGTGAGCAAATGGGAGCTTTGCTCATGGCTGTACAAATCAAGGAGAGGAGTGAGCGCCATGCGGCCGCTGCGGCTGCTGCTGCAGGCCTTCGGGCCCTATTTGGAACGAACGGAGCTGGATTTCACCCAGCTGCAACAGGCGGGCCTGTTTTTGATCACAGGCCCCACCGGCGGGGGGAAAACCTCCCTGCTGGACGCCATGAGCTTTGCCCTGTACTGCCGGGCCACGGGAGGCAAGCGCAGTTTTTCCAGCATGCGCTGTATGAGCGCTCCCCAGGAAACCCCTACCCTGGTGGAATTTGACTTTGCCCTGCAGGAGGAGACGTACCGCTTTTGCCGCAGCCAGTACATCCACCTGAAACGGGGCACCCATGAGCCGGACCTGCGGGAAACCCACCAGTGCTTCCGCCTGGAGGAGGGGGAGTTCCGGCTGCTGGAAAGCGGCAGCGAGAGCGCCGTCCGCCGCCGGGCGGAGGAGCTGCTCCACTTGACCTGCGAGCAGTTTTCCCAGGTGATCGTCCTGCCCCAAGGGGACTTTCTCCGGCTGCTGCGGGCCAACTCCAAGGATAAGGGAGAAATGCTGCAAACCCTGTTCTCCGCCGGGCTGTGGCGGCGGGTCACGGAGGGCTTCCACCGCCGGACCCGGGAGCTGGAAGACGCCCTGCGGCAGGGGGAAGCCTTGCGGTCGTCCCTGCTGCAAAAAGAGGAGGCCGACTCCCTGCCCGCTTTGGAGGAGCGGCAAAAAGCTTTGACCCTTCGGGAAGCCGCCCTGCGCCGGGAAAACCAGGAGCTGGCCCAAACCCTGGAGCGGCAGGAGGCCCTGCTGAAGCAGGCGGAGACCTATTTCCAGCGGAAACAGACCAAAGAGGAGGCGGAAAAGGCCCAGGCGCAAGCCCGCACCGCTTTGACCCAGGGGGAACAGGCCGCCGCCCAGGCTCCCAAAAACAGGGAGCAGGCCCAAAAACTCCGGGAGCGCATGGTGGCCCTGGCTCAAGAGGAAACCCAGCTGGCCCAGCGGCGGGAGGAACTGGCGCGGGCCCGGGATCTGCAGAAAAGGGCAGCTGCTGCCGGCGCCCAGGTCTCTCAGGGGGAGAAGGAGCTCTCCCGGCTGGAGGAGCTGGGAAAGGCCTTGGGGCAGCGGGTGGAGCGAGGCACCGCCTTTGTGGAAAACTGTCAGGCCGCAGCGGAACAGCTGCCCGCCCTGTTGGAACGGCAGCAATCCCTGGAAAAGCAGTCCGCCGCCTGGGAGGAGTTGGTCCTGCGGGAACAGCGGCGGACAGCAGCGGAACAGAACGTCCAGAAAGCCCGGCAGGAAGCGGCGGAGAAAAAAGTGCTGTGGGAGTCCCTGACCCACAGGCTGGAGGCCCAGGAGTCCCTGCTGCGGCAAAATGCCGCTTGGGACCTGGCCAACACCCTGACCCCCGGCGCCCCCTGCCCGGTGTGCGGTTCCCGGGAGCACCCAGCCCCCGGGTGGGCTGCCCACCCGGCCTCCGGGGAGGCAGGGAGTCCCGGTCAGGAGAAGCCCTTGCCTGCCGCCCAGCTGGACTTGCTCCGGCAGCAGGAGAAGCGGGCCCGGGAGGAGCTGGGCGCCGCCCAGGCCCAAGCCCAGGCCCGAGATACGGAAGCCCGGCAAGCTGCCGAGAGCGTCCTGCAGCAAAAAGGCCTCTGCCTGCAGGGCCTGCCCAGGGAGGAGACCGCCCGGCAGCTGGAAGCGCTCCGCCAAGAGACAGCCGCCCGGAAAAAGGACGCCGCCCGGCTGGGCCTGGCCCGGGAAAAACTGCGGGGCCTGGTGCAGGAGCAGGACCAAAAGGCCAAGGAAGAAGCCACCCTGCGGGAGGAACTCTCCGCTCGGAAAGGCCAAGCCCAGGAGCTGGCCCAGCGGGCGGCAGAGGCCCGGGAAAGCTGCGCCGGCTGGGACGAAGCATCCTTGGAGCAGGCCATAGCCCGCAAGCGTCAGGCGTCCCAAGAGGCCCAGGGGCAAGCTGCCGCCTTGGAGCAGGAGGCCCGCCAATGGGAAGCGCGCCGGGAACGGGCGGCCGCCGCCTACACCCTGGCCCAGAAAACCCTGCAAAAAGCCCAAGAGGCTTGGGAAGCCTGCCCCACCCCCTGGGACCAGCCTCCAGAACTGCCCAGCCTGCAGAAATCCTGCGCCACCCTGCGGCAGCAGGGCCTGGAGCGCCGGGAGGAGCTGGGAAAAACCGTCAGCCGCCTGCAAGCCCTGGAGGGGACGCTCCGCCAAGTGCGCCAGCTGACCCAAGAGCTCTCGGAACAGGAGGCCCGCTACACCCGGGTGGCCCGGCTCTCCAAGTCCCTGGGGGGAGCCAACCCTCTGAAAATGCCCATTCTCCAGTATGTGCTCAGTGTGATGCTGGACCAGGTGCTGGTTAGCGCCAACCGGTTTTTCTCCACCCTTAGCCGGGGACGCTACGCCCTGCGCCTGATGGAGGGCCCCAAAGGGGGCAACGCCCTGGGCGGCTTGGACTTGGAAGTGCTGGACGGCGCCTCCATGCTGCCCCGGTCCATTGAAACCCTCTCCGGGGGAGAGCAGTTTTTGGCCTCCCTCTCCCTGGCCTTCGGCCTGTCCGACGTGGTGCAAGCCCACTCCGGCGCCGTGCGCCTGGACGCCCTGTTTATCGACGAGGGCTTTGGCTCTCTGGACGGGGAAACTTTGGATGTGGCCATGAAGGCCCTGGCCATGCTCCAAAACAGCGGCCGGCTGGTGGGGATTATCTCCCACGTGTCGGAACTGAAAAACCGCATCCCCTGCCGGGTGGAGGTCACCCGGGATGGAAACGGCCTGGCCCACGCGGGCATACGCACCCAGTAAACGCAGCCAGCCGTCCCGTTTCCCACAGGGGGAGGACCCCGGTACAACCATTCCCAACAGAAAGGAAGGATACGCCTATGAAAGTCACGTTTATCACCCACAGCTCCTATTTTGTGGAGCTGGATCACTGCTGCCTGCTGTTCGACTACTACCAAGGGGACGTGCCCCGGGTGGACAAGCCCCTTTACGTATTTGCCAGCCACAGCCATGGGGACCATTTTTCTCCCGCCATTTTCCAGTTGGCCCAAGAAGAAAAAAAGGTCCATTACCTGCTCTCTGACGACATCTCCCCCCGGCAGGTTCCGGAAGACCTGCGGGGCCAGACCACCTTTGTGGCGCCCCGCTCCTTCTACGAAGTGGACGGCCTTAAGGTGGCCACCCTCCGCTCCACCGACATGGGCGTGGCCTTCCTGCTCCAGTGCGAGGGCCAGTGCCTGTACCACGCAGGGGACCTGAACTGCTGGGTGTGGGACGGGGCGCCCCGGTTCCAAAACGACCAAATGGTCCAGGCCTACAAGGAGGAGCTGGAGCTGCTCCGGGGCAAGAAGATCCACGTGGCCTTCGTCCCCTTGGATCCCCGCCAAGAGGCGGACTTTGACCTGGGCATGAAGTATTTCTTTGAGGCGGCAGGGGCGGACTATGTGTTCCCCATGCACATGTGGGGAGACTACTCCGTGGTGCCCCTGTTCAAATCCACCCCCACCTACCGGGAATACGCCTCCCATGTGATGGATGTCTCCCAGCCCGGCCAGACCTTTACCCTGTAAGGCACCAGGGCAGAAACGCAGCAGAGGCTCTCCCCTTTCGGGGATAAAAAAGCGCCGGGGGCATCCGCCTCCCGGCACTTGTGTTTTCTATGCTTCCCTCACCGCATGTGGCGGGGGGTATACTTTCCCCTGCGGGAACGCTTTTCCCGGACGGGGGCACGGGGCGAAGGATCCGCCTGGGACGCCGTCTCGGCAGCGGGCAGGCTCTGTGCAGCTTCCTCCCCAGGAAGAACCTGGAGGGCCTCCTCCGGCTTCATGCGAAGCAGCCGGGCCAACGTCTGGCCCTTGGGCAGCATCACCACATCGTCGTAGCTGACGCCACGAAACAGCACCACGCACACCGCGTAAACCACAATGGCCAGAATAATGGCTGGCAGCACGGCAATTTGCGGGCTGATCCACCGGGTGAGAACCCAGTAAAAGCCATAGCTGATCCCGCCCATCACTCCGGCGGAAAGGAGCAGGGGCAAAGCCGTCTTCACAATGCTGTCCATGTGGGGCAGGCTGCTGCGGATGGCGATCAAGTTCAGCACCACCATCACCACGTAGGACACCACCGTGCTGATGGCCGAACCCATGGCGGCAATCTCCGGAATGCCGATGAGCACGTAGGAGAGCACCACTTTCACCACGCCGCCCACCGCCATATCCACCACCGGACGGGTGGCCCTGCCAAAGGACTGGAGAATGGAGTTGGTGGTGAACAGCAGCCCGCTGAAGGCAATGGCCAAGCTGAGCATCGTCAGCAAAGGCGCGGCGCTCTCGGCCACTTCCGGCTGGTTGTACAGCAGCAGCTGGCAAATGGGGCGGGCAAAAATCGCCATGCCCACAGAGGAGGGAATGCCAATCAGCAGCGTCACCCGCAAAGCCGTGGAGGAGATCCGGTCCACCTGCCGCTGGTCCTTGGCGGCGATGGCTCCGGAGAGGATGGGCAGCAAGCTGGTGGAGATGGGCACCACAAACGCGCCGGGCAGGTCAAAGAACTTCCGGGCGTTGCCCAAAGTGCCGTTCCACCAGTCGGCCATCTCCTGGGTAAAGCCCGCCCCCGTTTGCAGGCGCTGCATAAGGATGGCCCCGTCCACCGTGTCTAACAGGCTTAAAAAGCAGGAGCCAATGGTGATGGGCACGGCGAAGCGCATCAGGTTCAGCAGCGTCTGCTGGCGGGAGGTGAGGGGCTCCTCATCCTCCAAGCGGCGGCCCCTGTCCCGGCGGCTCTGGACAAATTTGCAGCTCAGCAGATAGGCCGCCCCCAGCCCGGCACTGACGGAAACACCGATGATGGCGCCCACGGCGGCCCAGCGGTCCCGGTCCACGGTAACGTTGCGGATGATATAGAAGGCCAGCCCCACGCCGATGATCACCTTGGTCACCGCCTCGATGGTTTGGGAGGTGGCGGTGGGCACCATGTTGGAGCGTCCCTGGAAGTAGCCCCGCAGGGAGGACTCAATGGAGATAAAGAACAAGGTGGGCGCCAGGGCCATAATGGCGTAATTGGCGTCCGGGCTCCCGTACCACTGGGCAATCTGATCGGCGCCGAAAAACATCACCAGGCAGCCGAACAGCCCCAAGGAGAAAAACAGCCAAAAGGCCACGGAAAAGACCCGGTCCGCCTCCCGCAGCCTTCCCTGGGAGGTGGCGGTGCCCACCATGCGGGACACGGCAACCGGCAGGCCGGCCGTGGACAGCATGAGGAACAGTCCAAAAATATTGTAGGCAATGTAAAAATGGGACATGCCCTCCGGGTCAATAAAATTGGCCAGGGGAATGGAAAAAAGCAGCCCCAGCAGTTTCACAATCAAGGTGGAGGCGGTGAGGATAGCCGCCCCTTTCATAAAGCTCTGTTTTGTATCGCGCGCCATATGCTCTCCCTAAAAACCAGGCGGCCGGTCCGCCGCCGCACATTCTCCATCTGTACGTTAACACCATGCAATATAGTATTTTATTGTACCCCAAAAGGGGAAAAAGGTCAACGCCCTTCCTGGGGTTTTCCCTTCTTCCCCGGGAAAAGGAGGCCCCATGCAGGACGAACGCACCGTTTTTTTCACCACTGGCCAGTTTGCAAAACTGTGCCGCACCACCAAAGAGACCCTGTTTCACTACGACAGTCTGGGCTTGCTCAAACCTGCCCGCCTGGGGGAGAACGGCTACCGGTATTACGCCGCCTCCCAGTTTTTTGACTTTGACCTGATTGCCGCCCTGCGGGAAGCGGGCTGCTCTCTCAAGGAAATCCGCTCTTACATGGCCCACCGGGAACCCCGGGCGTTTTCCCGGCTCCTGCGGGAGAACGAGCGCAAGCTTCTGCAGGAGCGGCAGAAGTTGGAGCGCATGCGGCGCATCCTGCAAAACGGCGTGGAATCCACCGAGGAAGCCCTCCAGGGAACCCCCGGCGTCCCCTGGCTGGAAGAGCAGCCGGAGGGTTGGTACATCGCCACACCGGCCACCGGGCAAGTGGGCGCCGTCAAAGACTTGATCCGGAACCTGCAGGACCACCTGGCCTACTGCGACAGCACCGGCCTGGGAGAGGAGCTGGCCGTGGGCAGCATTGTCACCCGGGAGTCCCTCCTGCGGGGGGATTTTCGAGAGAGCTACTACTCCTCCAAGCTGTCCCACCCGGCCTCCTCTCCCAGGCTCTACAAAAAGCCGGCCGGCCTTTACGCCTGCATCCTGCATCAAGGGCCCTACGAGCGCCTGACGGAAACCTATCCGATTGTGCTCCGCTTTATCCAAAGCCAGGGCTGCCGCATTGCCGGGGACTCCTTTGAGACGGATCTGATCAGCTATTTGGGCACCGAACAAGAGGAGGACTTTATCCTCAAACTGGAAATCCAAGTGGAACATGGATAAAAAAGGGACGGCTGCAGCAAGCAGCCGTCCCTTTTTCTTTCCCGCTCTAGGAGATCTCCTCCTGGGGCCCTTCTTTTGTGCCGTTTTCCCGCAGCAGGGGAACATAGGCCTTAAAGGCCGAGGGCAGGGCGTAGTCCCGGCGCAGCTGCTCCCCGCTGGCCCAGACAAAACCGGGGATCTCCCCCCGCACCCGAACCACCCAGCTGGTCATCTCCCACTGCACGTGGGAAAAGATGTGCCGGGCTTTGGGTCCCGGTTCCAAGCGCTCCCACTCCAAGCCCTGGGCAAACAGCCACTTCTCCGCCTCCTGGCGGGAAAGGGTCCCCTCTCCGGCGGGAAGCTCCCACAGCCCTGCCAGCAAGCCGGTTTCCGGACGTTTTTGCAGGGCGGCCCTGCCCTGGGGCGAGAAGAGGAGAAACAGGGTGCGCTCCTCCCGCCGGCGGGGCTTGGGCTTGGTTTTCACCGGCAGCTCTGGGGCCGTGCCCTGAGCGAAGCCCCGGCACACCTCCCGCAGAGGGCACAGCAGGCACTTGGGCGCTCCTCCCGGCAGACAGATCAAAGCGCCCAACTCCATGAGGGACTGGTTAAAGTCCCCCACCTGGGGAGGCAGAATGGCCCGGATCTCCTCCTCCACCCGGCGCTTCACCTTGGGGTCCAAAATGTTGTCCCGGCGGCTGAGCACCCGGGAGGTCACCCGCAGCACATTGCCGTCTACGGCGGGCACGGGAATGCCAAAGGCGATAGAGGCAACGGCCCCGGCCGTGTAGTCTCCCACCCCGGGAAGGGAGCACAGTTCCTCAAAGGAGGCGGGTACCTTGCCCCCATAGCGCTCCATGACCACTTGGGCCCCTTTCTGCAGGTTGCGCACCCGATTGTAATAGCCCAGCCCCTCCCACAGTTTGAGCAGCAGCTCCTCCGGGGCCTGGGCCAAGGCCTCCACGGTGGGCAGGGCGTTTAGAAACCTTTCATAGTAGGGTTTTACCGCCTCCACCCGGGTCTGCTGCAGCATAATCTCCGACACCCACACCCGGTAGGGAGTGGGCTCCTCCCGCCAGGGCAACACCCGGGCGCTGCCCGCGTACCACGAAAGCAGCCGTGGAGGCAGCTGGGCCAAAATCTCTTGATCGTCCATGTACACACACCTTTCCGCTGTCCAAATCGTCTCCGGCACATTCTGCAAACCTGCTCCGGGCCGTCGCTCCTGATTCCCTAAAAACAGGGGCCTTTCGGAACGCTATCATACCACATTGAGAAAAAACCTGCAATCGGGGGAAAAAGGTCCTAGCCCCTTCTGTTTTCCCCGGTTGTGTGCTATACTACCTTTTGTTCGTGTCGGGCGCTTGACCGTCTGTCAGCGCGGCCCTCGCCCGGCGCGCCAAATTTTCCCTGCAACACTTATGTATCCGAAACAGAGAGGAGATTTTTTTATGGAGCAAAAAATTCCCCAACGGAGCGAACTGGATCCCCAGTACACCTGGGCCACCACCGACCTGTATCCCAACGAGGAAGCCTGGGAGGCGGACATTCCCAAAATTCAGGAAGTGGTGGGCCGCCTGAAAGCCTGCCAGGGCACTTTGGGACAAAGCGCCCTGAGGCTGCTGAAGTTCCTCCAGCTGGAGGACGAGTTCACCCGGGTGGGCGAGCCCTTTGTGAGCTATGCCATGTACCTGCGGGATCAGGACACCCGAAATCCCCAGGCGCAAAAAATGAGCGGCCAGATGATGAACCTGCTCATCCAGGCCGAGGAGGCAACCGCCTTCGCCACCCCGGAAATTCTGGAAATCAGCGACGAGACCATGGAGCGCTTCTACCAGGAGGAGCCCGGCCTGGAGCACTACCGCCTGGCCCTCACCCGCATCCGCCGGCAGAAGGAGCACACCCTCTCCCCCAAGGAGGAGGCGCTGCTGGCCTCCGCCGGGAAGGTGAGCCAGTCCCCCAGCGACATCTACAAGAACCTGCACGACGCCGACCTGACCTTTGCCGATGCGGTGGATAAGGACGGTGGCCGGCATCCGGTCACCCACGGCACTTTCATCCCCATGATGCAGGGCAGCGACCGGGCCCTGCGCCAGTCTGCCTTTGCCAGCTACTACAAGGGCTTCGACAGCTTTAAGAACACCTTCGCCGCCGCTCTGGACGGCCAGATGAAACAGCTGCAGTTCTTCGCCGACGCCCGGCACTATCCCTCCGCTTTGGCCGCCGCCTTGGACAAAACCGAGGTGCCCGTGGAGATCTACCACAACTTGATTGCCGCCGTGCGGGAGAGCTTCCCCACCATGCACCGCTATATGCGCCTGCGCAAGAAGCTGCTGGGCGTGGATGAGCTCCACTACTACGACATCTATGCGCCTATGGTGCCGGACCAGGACGAAAAAATCCCCTTTGAAAAGGCCAAGGAGATGGCCCTGGAGGCTCTGGCGCCTTTGGGCCAGGACTACCTCTCCATGCTGAAAGAGGGCTTTGAAAACCGCTGGATCGACGTCTACGAGAACCAGGGCAAGCGCTCGGGCGCCTACTCCTCCGGCCAGTATGGCTGCCATCCCTTTGTGCTCTTAAACTACACCGACACCTTAAACGACGTGTTCACCTTGGTCCACGAAATGGGCCACGCCCTCCACTCCTATCTCTCCGCCAAAAACCAATCCATCACCTATTTTGACTATGTGATCTTCGTGGCGGAAGTGGCCTCTACCTGCAACGAGGCCCTGCTTATGCAGCACCTGCTGGGCAAGACCACCGGCAAAAAGGAGCGGGCCTACCTGATCAACTACTTCCTGGAGCAGTTCCGCACCACCCTGTACCGGCAGACCATGTTCGCCGAGTTCGAGCTGTGGTGCAGCGAACAGGTGCAGCAAGGCCTGCCCCTCACCGCTGAGAGCCTGTGCCAGAAGTACGGGGACTTAAACCGGGAGTACTACGGGGAGGACATTGTCCCCGATCCGGAAATCGCCCTGGAGTGGGCCCGCATTCCCCACTTCTATATGAATTTCTACGTCTATCAGTACGCCACCGGCTTCTCCGCGGCCATTGCCCTGTCCCAGCGCATTTTGAAAGAGGGAACCCCCGCGGTGCAGGATTACCTGCGCTTTCTTTCCGGAGGCTGCTCCACAGACCCGGTGTCCTTGCTGCGCGGCGCCGGTGTGGACATGGGCTCCCCCGCCCCGGTGCAGGAAGCCCTGCGGCTCTTTGACGACCTGATCGGCCAGATGGAGTCCCTGATGGAAAATTGACCCTCTGTTTCCACCATTTTTCGACTTTTATGCATTTTTCTCCAAAGGAAATTGCAAAACCACTTGACCTTTGGGACACCATTTGATAAAATAAGGAAGCTTTCGCATTTGTCTTTCGCAGAACAACAATTTAAAGGTTTATCCCTTTAAAGTGTTTGCCTGCGAAGGACACCACAGTAACTCAACTTAAATCGAGGAAAGAAGGAGAAACACAGTGAAAACCAAAAAGATCCTGTCCCTGCTGCTGGCAGGGCTCCTGGCTCTGTCGGTGACTGCCTGCGGCCAGCAGGAAACTGTTACCAACAACGACCAGGGTTCCTCCTCAGAGGTGAGCACCTCTGAGGCCGAAGCTGGCCAGACCGGCGAAAAGCCCACTGAGCCTACCGGCCAGATGGTCATCGGCTCTGACAGCGACGTGCTCAACGAGTTCTATGACACCAGCTTTTCCAGCTCTGAGACCAACTACAACATGTACCACCTGATCCATGGCGGCTACGACACCGTGGTCTTCACCAAGGAAGGCGAGTTCCAGTACAACGACACCGTCGTGGCCTCTCATGAGGAGACTGAGAACGAGGACGGCACCAAGACCTTCACCGTCACCATTAAGGACGGCCTGGTTTGGAGCGACGGCACCCCCATCACCGCCAAGGACTACGTCTTCGCCATGCTGCTGGAGAACAGCCAGGCCATGTCCGGCGTGGACGGCTACCCCTGCAACGGCGGCTACTCCGTGGTGGGCTATGAGGGCTGGCTGGACGGCTCTGCCGACACCTTCCAGGGCATCCACCTGGTGGACGACATGACCTACTCCATCACCA
>DSTMR04002__coassemble_763_pt1 | contig 40367 bp, 37 predicted proteins | sample DSTMR04002__metabat2_high_PE_036 | metagenome-assembled genome bin DSTMR04002
CCGTCAACTACAACTGCCCCGGCCAGCTGGTGTGCGCCGGGGAGAAATCCCAGATCGAGCAGTTCTGCGAGAAAGTGGCCCAGTCCGGTGGCCGGGCCAAGCTGCTGGCAGTCAGCGGCGGGTTCCACTCCCCCTTTATGGAGAGCGCCAGCCAGGAGCTGGGGACCGTTCTGGAGACCGTGGCGCTCCAGGAGCCTCGGCTGCCGGTGTACGCCAACTACAACGCCCAGCCCTACACCCAGGCCTCTGCCAAGGAGCTGCTGGTAAACCAGGTGAAGAGCCCTGTGCGCTGGCAGGAGACGGTGGAGCGGCTGCATGCGCTGGGGGTGGACACCTTCATTGAGTGCGGCCCGGGCAAGACCTTGTGCGGGCTCATCCGCAAGACCCTCAAAGGGGTTACCGTGCTGAACGTGCAGGACCAGGAGACCCTGCAGGCTGCGGTGGAGGCTGTGAAGGCCCAGGGCTGACAGGACAGGAGAGTTTCCGGCGGCAGCCCCGCAAGGCGCTGCCGGCGGTTCTAGAATATTTGGGAAAAACCAAACACGGAGGTCTGTGAAACAATGAAGCTGGAAGGAAAGATCGCGCTGGTCACCGGCGCTTCCCAAGGATTGGGCAAGGCCATCGCCTTGAAGCTGGCGGAAAACGGCGCGGACGTGGCCATTATCTTTGTGGGGCCGGAACAGCCTGCCCTGGAGACCAAAGGGGAGATTGAGGCCCTGGGCCGCAAAGCGGTTTGCTACGAGTGCGATGTGCGGGACGAGCAGGCGGTGGAGGACACCGTGGCCGCAGTGAAGAAAGACCTGGGCAAGGTGGACATTTTGGTGAACAACGCCGGGGTCACCCGGGACGGGCTGATGGTCACCATGAAGGACGCCGACTACGACATGGTGCTGGACATCAACCTGAAGGGCGCGTTCCACATGATTCGGGCCTGCTACCGGGACTTTATGCGCAAGCGCTCCGGCAAGATTATCAACATCAGCTCCATTGCGGGCTTGGTGGGCAACGTGGGCCAGGTGAACTACGCCGCTTCCAAGGCGGGGCTGATCGGCCTTTCCAAGAGCGTGGCCAAGGAGCTGGGCAGCCGGGGCGTGTGCTGCAACTGCATTGCCCCCGGGTTTATTGAGACCGCCATGACGAAAGACATCAAGGAGGACAACCCCCTGCTGGTGCAGGTGCCCATGCGGAAGATGGGCACCCCGGAGGACGTGGCCAACGTGGCCCTGTTCCTGGCTTCCCCGGAGAGCGACTACATCACCGGAGAGACCATTCGCGTGGACGGAGGGCTGGCCATATGAGAAGAGTAGTAGTGACCGGCATGGGGTGCGTCACCCCTGTGGGCAACGACGTGCCCACCTTTTGGGAGAGCTTGAAGCAGGGCAAATGCGGCATTGGTCCCATCACCCACTTTGACACCGCAGACTACAAGGTCAAGGTGGCCGGCGAGGTGAAGGACTTCGATCCCCTGCAGTACATGGAAAAGTCCGAGCTGCGCAAGTACGATGTGTTCTGTCAGTACGCCATGGCCGCCGCCACCCAGGCGGTGGAGGAGAGCGGTATCAAAGATACCCTGCCCCCCCAGCGCATCGGCACCTACTTTGGCTCCGGCATCGGCGGCATGAGCACCTTTGCCCAGGAGCAGAAAGTCCTTATGGAGAAGGGCCCCCGGCGGGTGTCCCCCTTCTTTGTCCCCGGCATGATCATCAACATGGCGGGCGGGCTGATCGCCATTAAATACAACTTCCAGGGGGCTTCCATCCCCATTGTCACCGCCTGCGCCACCGGCAACAACGCCATTGGCGAGGCCTACCGGGCCATTAAGCACGGCTATCTGGACGCGGTGCTCACCGGCGGCGCGGAAGCGGCCATCATCCCCATTGGCGTGGCGGGCTTTAGCAACATGAAGGCCCTGTCCACCACCGAGGACCCGGCTGCCGCCTGCGTGCCCTTTGACGCCCGCCGCAACGGCTTTGTCATGGGCGAGGGCGCCGGCGCCCTGGTGCTGGAAGAGTACGAGCACGCTGTGGCCCGGGGCGCCAAGATCTACGGCGAACTGTGCGGCTACGGGGTCACCTGCGACGCCCACCACATCACTGCCCCCCATCCGGAAGGCTTGGGCGGCGCTGCGGCCCTGACCATGGCTTTGGAAGAGGCCGGCGGCTGCGAGGATTTCTCCAAACTGTACATCAACGCCCACGGCACCAGCACCCCCCTCAATGACTCCGGTGAAACCAAGGCCATCAAGAAGGCCCTGGGCGAGGAAGCCGCCCACAAGTGCATGGTTTCCTCCACCAAGTCCATGACCGGCCATATGCTGGGCGCGGCAGGGGCCGTGGAAGCCATCGCAAGTGTGCTGGCTGTGCAGGAGGGCATTGTGCCCCCCACCATCGGCTACCAGGAGCCCGATCCGGAGTGCGACCTGGATTACGTGCCCAACCAGGCCCGGCAGGCCCAGGTGGACCTGGCCCTTTCCGCGTCTTTGGGATTCGGCGGCCACAACGCCTATTTGGCCTTCCGGCCGGTGCGGGCGTGAGCCAGTCAAAAAGGAGGATTTCCCATGGAGATAAAGGACATTGAAAAGCTGGCCAGGCTGATGCAGGAAACCGGCCTGACCGCGTTGGAATATGCGCAGGGAGAGGCCCAGCTGAAGCTGGAGCGCAAGCAGGAGATCACCGTGGCGGCGGCTGCCGCTCCGGTTTCTGCGGCCCCCTCTCTGGGGGGCGCAGAGGCTTTGGGCGTGACCCACGCCCAGGACTCCCAGCCTGCAAAGGAGGGCGCCTTGGTGCTCTCTCCCATGGTGGGCGTGTTTTACTCCTCTCCCAATCCGGAGGCCCGGCCCTATGTGCAGGTGGGCGACACGGTGAAGAAGGGGGACACCCTGTGCATCATCGAGGCCATGAAGCTGATGAACGAAATCCCTGCCGAGGTGGACGGCACCGTGGCGGAGATCTGCGTGAGCAACGGCCAGGTGGTGGAGTTTAACCAGCCCCTGTTCCGCATTGTATAAGGGGCTGCGCCCCGGGCAAGCCGCCCTTTTGCCTGCGGCAAGGGCGGGAAGAAGCGCGCCGCTGGTGCCAAAGGCCCGAAGGCGGATAAAGTTTTGGGGATGAGGGCAGAACCCTATTTTCACTCCAACAGGAGGATATACGACATGAACAAAGAAGAGATCAAAAAGATATTGCCCCACCGGGAGCCCATGCTGCTGGTGGACGAGGTGGAACTGATCGATGGGGTGGCCCACGGCAAGTGCCACATCCGGGGAGACGAGTATTTCCTGCAGGGGCACTTTCCCGGCAACCCGGTAGTGCCCGGGGTGATTCAGTGCGAGATGCTGGCCCAGTCGGCCTGCGTGCTGTTGGCCAGCGGCGCCGCGGAGGGGGCCACACCCTTTTTCACTTCTTTGGACAAAGTGAAGTTCCGGGGCCAGGTGAAGCCCGGGGACACTTTGGAAACCCAGTGCGAAATCACCCGGCAGCGGGGCAACTTTTACTTTGCCAAGGGCAAGGGCCTGGTGGACGGCAAGGTGTGTGTCAGCGCAGAGTTCTCCTTTGCGCTGGTGAAGGCCGAATAAGGGCGCGCTGGGCGCACCCTTGGGAAAGGATGAAAAACTGTGTTCACAAAAATTCTGATTGCCAACCGGGGGGAGATCGCCATCCGGATTATCCGGGCCTGTAAGGAGATGGGCATCGCCACCGTGGCGGTGTACTCCCAGGCGGACCAGGAGTCCCTCCATGTGGCCCTGGCCGACGAGGCGGTGTGCATTGGCGGTCCCCGGGCGGAGGACAGCTACTTAAACGGGGAGCGGATTGTCAGCGCGGCCTTGGCCACCCATGCCCAGGCCATCCACCCGGGATACGGCTTCCTGTCGGAAAACGCGGGTTTTGCGGCGTTGTGCAAGCAGTACGGCCTGGTGTTTATCGGCCCGCCGGCGGAGGTGATCTCCCACATGGGGGACAAGGACGCCGCCCGGCGCCTGATGAAGGAAAACGGCGTGCCCACCACCCCCGGCACGGACATTTTGCAGGATGCGGGGGAGGCCGTGGAAGCCGCCCGGCAGATCGGCTACCCGGTGCTCATCAAGGCCAGCGCCGGCGGCGGCGGCAAGGGCATCCGCCTGGTGGAGCGGGAAGAGGACATGGAGCGGGCGTTCCAGACGGCTTCCAGCGAGGCGGCCAAGGCCTTTGGGGACGGCCGGATGTACATGGAAAAATACCTGGACCCGGTCAAGCACATTGAGGTGCAGCTGCTGGCGGACCAGGAGGGGAACATCGTCTGTCTGGGGGAGCGGGAGTGCTCCATCCAGCGCAACAACCAGAAACTGGTGGAAGAGTCCCCCTCCCCCGGGGTGAGCCCGGAGATCCGCCGGGAGCTTATGGCCACCGCCGCCCGGGCGGCCAAGGCCTCCGGGTATGTCAACGCCGGCACGGTGGAATTTTTGATGGACCAGCAGAAGAATTTCTACTTTATTGAGATGAACACCCAGCTGCAGGTGGAGCACCCTGTCTCCGAGCAGGTGACAGGCGTGGACATTGTAAAATGGCAGATCCGCATTGCCGCCGGGGTGCCCCTGGACTTTACCCAGGAGGACATCCGGGTGCAGGGGGCGGCCATCGAGTGCCGCATCAACGCCAAAGGCCCGGGCCGGGTGGACTTTTTCCACACCCCCGGCGGCCCCTGGGTGCGGTTTGACACCTTCCTCTACCAGGGGTATGAAATCCCCCCCTACTACGACTCTATGCTGGGAAAGATGATTGTCTACTCCTCCACCCGGGAGGAGGCCATCCGCAAGATGACGGCGGCCCTCAGCGAGCTGGTGGTGTGGGGCACCCAGAACAATACCGAAGATCAAATTGAGATTATCCGGGACGAGCGCTTTAAAAAAGGCGATTATTACACGGATTTTATGAAGACGTTCCAAGGCGGGAGCCGCTGACGGCCCCCGGATTCTAAAGAAGGGTGATGCATGGTATGAATTTGATGGGTCTGTTCCGCTCGCCCCAAAACGAGCTGGAAAAGGGCGGCAAGCCGGTGCCGGAGGAAGACGCCGGCATCCGCACCACCTGCCCCCACTGCGGGGTGCAGCTGCCTTTAAACGATTTGCAGGACAACCTCCAGGTGTGCACCTCCTGCGGGTACCATTTTCGCATGGGGCCCCGGGACCGGATTGTGTACCTGACGGACGAGGACAGCTTTCAGGAGATGGACGGGGACTTGATGAGCCGGGACATTCTGGACTTTCCCGGCTACGACCAGAAACTGCGCAACGCCAAGCTGGCCTCCCGGGAAAAGGAGGGTGTGGTGTGCGGCACCGCCCAGGTGGAGGGCCAGCCCTGTGCCTTGTTTTTCATGGACCCCAATTTCATGATCGGCAGCATGGGCACCGTGGTGGGCGAGAAGATCACCCGGCTGTTTGAGTACGCCACCCAGCACAGTTTGCCGGTGGTGGGCTTCACCGTCTCCGGCGGGGCCCGCATGCAGGAGGGCATCCTCTCTCTCATGCAGATGGCCAAGACCAGCGCGGCTGTGCGCCGACATTCCGACGCGGGCAACTTCTACCTGACGGTGCTCACCGACCCCACCACCGGGGGCGTCACCGCCAGCTTTGCCATGGACGGGGACGTGATCATGGCGGAGCCCGGGGCCACCGTGGGCTTTGCCGGGGCGCGGGTCATTGAGCAGACCATCCGGAAAAAGCTGCCCCAGGGCTTCCAGAAGGCGGAGTTTCTGCTGGAGCACGGCTTTGTGGATCTGATTGTCCCCCGCACCCAACAGCGGGAGGCCATTGGCAAGCTTTTGAAGCTGCACAGAAAGGGGGCGGCACTGTGAGCGCCTATGAAAAAGTGCTTTTGGCCCGGGCCAAAGACCGGCCCACAGGGCTTTCCTATGTGGAACACATCTTTGAAGATTTTCTCGAGCTTCACGGGGACCGGCGGTTTGCCGACGACCCGGCCATTGTAGGGGGCATTGCCACCTTAAACGGCCGGCCGGTCACGGTCATTGCCATGGACAAGGGCAAGGACATGCGGGAGCGGGTGCGCCGGAACTTTGGTTCCTCCAACCCGGAGGGCTACCGGAAGGCCCTGCGCCTGATGAAGCAGGCGGAGAAATTCCACCGGCCGGTGGTGTGCTTTGTGGACACCGCCGGGGCCTTCTGCGGCATGGGCGCCGAGGAGCGGGGCCAGGGCCAGGCCATCGCGGAAAACCTGGTGGAAATGGCGGGCCTGCAAACCCCCATTGTCTCCGTGCTCATTGGAGAAGGGGGCAGCGGCGGGGCCTTGGCCCTGGCCCTGGCAGACCGGGTGTGGATACTGGAAAACGCCGTGTACTCGGTGATCTCTCCCGAGGGCTGCGCCAGCATTCTGTGGAAGGATTCCAAAAAGGTGAAGGACGCCGCCGAGTGCCTGCGCCTGACTGCCCAGGACATGAAGGAGCTGGGGGTGGTGGAGCAGGTTTTCTCGGAGGAAAAGGACTTTGCCCTCACCTATGGGGCCATTCGGGAAGAGCTGGAGAAAACCCTGCCCCAGCTGGAGCAGTTGCCTGTAGAGGAACTTTTGCAGCAGCGGTATCAGCGATTCCGTAAATTTTAACCGCCGGGGCGCGGCAGCCCCAGGCGAAACGACCAGGGCCTTGCCCTGTTAGGAAAGGCCCGCTGGGACATCCCGGCGAGCCTTTCCCCACTTTTCCCAGAGGAGAGATGTCCCATGGAAAACAGACGCCCTTCCCGGCCGGCGCCCCGGCGTTCTGCGCCGGCTCGTCCCCAAGGACCCCAGGGGGAGACGGCCGTTCACGCCCCCTGCCCGGTGTACCGCAAGTGCGGCGGCTGTCAACTGCAGAATTTGAGCTATCCCCGGCAGCTTGCGTGGAAGCAGGACCGCTGCCAAAAGCTGCTGGGCAAGTTTGGCAAGGTGTCTCCCCTGGTGGGCATGGAGAACCCCTACCACTACCGGAACAAGGTGCAGGCGGCCTTCTCCTATGACAAGCGCCGGGGAAAGATTGTCAGCGGGGTGTATCAGTCCAGCACCCACCGGATTGTGCCCATAGATTCCTGCCAGACCGAGGACGAAACCGCGGACCGGATCATCGTCTCTGTCCGAAAGCTGCTGGGGGATTTTAAGCTCACCGCCTACGACGAAAACACCGGCCGGGGCTTTTTGCGGCACGTGCTGGTAAAGCGGGCCTTTTCCACCGGGCAGGTGATGGTGGTGCTGGTGACGGGCACGCCTGTGTTCACCGCCAAAAAACACTTTGTGACAAAGCTTTTACAGCTCCACCCGGAGATCACCACCATCTTGCAGAACATCAACGACCGGCGCACCTCCCTGGTGCTGGGAGACCGGGAGAAGGTGCTCTACGGCTCGGGGACCATTGTGGACCAGCTGTGCGGGTGTACCTTCCGCATCTCCGCCAAGTCCTTTTATCAGATCAACCCGGTGCAGACAGAGGTGCTCTACAACAAGGCCATGGAATTTGCGGGGCTTTCCGGCAAGGAAAAAGTGTTGGACGCCTACTGCGGCATCGGCACCATCGGCCTGGTGGCGGCCAAACGGGGCGCCGGCCAGGTGCTGGGGGTGGAGGTAAATCCTGACGCAGTGCGGGACGCCATCCAAAACGCCAAAGAGAACGGGGCGAAAAACGCCTGGTTCACCTGCGGGGACGCCGGGGACTTTTTGGAAGAGGCCGCCCTAAACGGAGAGCGCTGGGACGTGGTGTTCCTAGACCCGCCCCGGGCCGGGGCCAGCCGGGAGTTTCTCACCGCCCTGTGCGCCTGCGCCCCCAAGCGGGTGGTGTACATCTCCTGCGACCCGGAGACTTTGGCCCGGGACCTGGGGTTCCTCCAGGCCAACCATTACCGGATCGAGGCCATCCAGCCGGTGGATATGTTCCCCCACACCCAGCACATCGAGTGCGTGGTGAAGCTGACAAGGAGGGAGAAGTAACATGTTCCGTTTTGTCCCTTCCGCCTCCATGAAGGTGGAGCTGCTTCCCGGCCAGGAGAAGTGGCTGTCCACACCGGAGAAGATCGCCAAACAGGCCCAACGCCCGGACGTGGAGGCTTTTGCTATCTACCGGGGCGAGGAACTGGTGGGCTTTGCTTTGCTGCGGCAGCTGGAGGATGACACCTGGTTTTTGTGGGACTATGCCATCGGCAAGGACTGTCAAAACCAGGGGTTGGGCACGGCGGCCCTGGAGGAGCTCATCGCTTTGTTCCAAAGGGAAAAGGGCCTGAAAAAGATGGTTACCACCTACCTTTGGGGCAACGGCCTGGCCAAACAGCTCTATGAAAAGGTGGGGTTCCGGCAGTTCCAGGTGTGGGACGAGCCCGGCTGCCACGAGGTGGATTTGGAGTATATCCCCGCGCCTGTGGGGAGAGAAGAGAAAGGAGCGACCCTATGAAAAGCGACCGACCCTATCCCTTTGTCACCATCGACGCCAGAGGGACAAAACGGGCCCAGGAGGGGCACCCCTGGGTGTTTGACAACGAGATCACCGGGGGAGAGGGCACCCCGGAGGACGGGGCCCTCTGCGACGTGCGCAGCCCCAAGGGACGGTATTTGGGCACGGGGACCTACAACTCCCATTCCAAAATCCGGGTGCGGCTGCTCTCTCAAAACGCCAACGACACCTTTGACCAGGCCTTTTTCCGCCGCCGGGTGCAGTACGCCTGGGACTACCGGAAAACCGTCATGGGACCGGACACCGGTTGCTGCCGGGTGATCTTCGGGGAGGCCGACCGCTTTCCCGGCCTGACGGTGGACAAGTTTGGGGATATTCTGGTGACCCAGACCTTGTGTTTGGGCACGGAGCTGCGCAAAGATTGGATTTTCCCCGCGTTGGTGGAGGCTCTGGAGGCGGACGGCCAGCCGGTGCGGGGCATCTATGAGCGCAACGATGTGAAGATCCGCCAGCTGGAAGGGCTGGAACAGAACACGGGCTGGTATCCTCTGCCTGGCCGTCCGGCGCCAGACTCCACCGTGACGGAGATTGTGGAAAACGGCATCCGCTACCAGGTGGACTTTGCAAACGGCCAGAAGACCGGCTTCTTCCTGGACCAGAAGTACAACCGGGCTGCCGTGGCCCGCATTGCCCCGGGAAGAAAGGTGCTGGACTGCTTTACCCACACCGGCTCCTTTGGGCTCAACTGCGCGCAGGCCGGGGCCCAGCGGGTCCACTCGGTGGATGTGAGCGAGACAGCCATCCAATGCGCCAAGGAGAACGCCGCCTTAAACGGCCTCTCGGTGGAGTATGAGGTGGCCAACGTCTTTGACCTGCTGCCCGCCTTGACGCCGGGGGAGTATGACACCATCATTCTGGACCCGCCGGCTTTCACCAAGTCCGGCAAGACGGTGAAAAACGCCCAGCGGGGGTACAAGGAGATCAACTACCGGGCCATGAAGGCCCTGCCTCGGGGCGGATATCTGGCCACCTGCTCTTGCTCCCACTTTATGACCGACGCTCTGTTTCGGAAGATGCTCCAAAGCGCCGCGGCGGACGCCCAGGTGGAGCTGCGGCTGGTGGAAGCCCGGGCCCAGGCCCCGGACCATCCCGTGCTGTGGAATGTGCCGGAAACGGACTATTTGAAATTCTATATTTTCCAGGTGGTGTAACCACTGCCCCAGGGGAGAACGTGGGCAGCTAGGGAGAAAATCGCCCCTCGGTTTGGAGGCGCAGCCTCCGTGCGCGACTTGCCCACCGCAGGGTGAGGGACGTCTCTGCCCTCGAGCAAAAACGCAGGCAGCCAGGGAGAAAATCGCCCCTTAGTTCGGAGGCGCAGCCTTCGTGCGCGACTTGCCCACCGCAGGGTGAGGGAAGTCTCTGCCCTTGAGCAAAAACGCGGGCAGCTAGGGAGAAAATCGCCCCTTAGTTTGGAGGCGCAGCCTCCGTGCGCGACTCGCCCACCGCAGGTGCAGGGGAAAGGAGAAAAGGTATGAAAGAACAGGTGTACAACAAACTGGTGCGGGACAATGTGCCCGACATCATCCGCGAGCAGGGAGGCGCACCAGTGATCCACACCTTGGATGATGAAGAGTACATCCAGTGCCTGGAGAATAAGCTCCGGGAAGAGGTGGAGGAGTTTCTGGCGGACAAGAACCTGGAAGAGCTGGGGGACATTTTGGAGGTGCTGGAGGAGCTGGCCCATCTCCAGGGCTGGACGGACAGGGAGATCCGCCAGGCCAAAATGAAAAGGCCCAGCGCAACGGCGCTTTCCGGGAGCGGGTGTTCCTGGAAAAGGTGCTGGAAGAGTGACGGTCTAAGGGGGATGCTGTATGGCGGACTTTTTCAACGCGGCCCTGCCCTTTGTGGCCATGGGGCTGACCATCGCCTTGCTGGCCGCCAACGGCCGCCGGGGCAGGAAGAACTATCTCACCGAGGGCATGTGCTTAGGGCTGGCTTTGGGCGCAGGCTTGGCCGGGGTGCTGCATATGGAGCTGGGGCAGGCCATGTCCCTGGGAATGCTGCTGGGGGCGGCTTTAGGCCAGCTGGCGCCCAAGGGCGGCAAAGAGCCTTCGGAGACAACAGAAAAGGAGGACAGCCATGAAGACTCTTGATCATTTTTCCTATGAATTGGGGGCCGCGGACTGCTTTTGCGAGATGGTCCGGGCGGGGGTGAAGCGTCTGGCGTTGGCCCACCCCTGCGCCACCAAGGAGGAGCGGGACCAGTACCTGCCCTATTTTGAGAAGCTCTGCGGGCAGTACGGCGTCCAGATGTACGTGGAGGATGAGCCCCTGCTCACAGACCTATTTCCCCTGTCTCTGAACCGGGGGAAGTACAACGCCCTGTTTTACCAGGAGGAAAGGGTCCTGCAAGAGTACCTGGGCCTGAAAGGGGAGAAGGCCGCCGCCCTGGCCCAGGGCACCTACAGCCAGGTGCGCCGGGACATCGCCTGGCGGTTTGGTAAGCTGCTGTCCTACACAGACGAGGGCATCCGGCGGCTGCTCCGGGAGAACCAGGAGCGGGAGCTGAACCTCTTTTGCAACGGGGGCGGCTGCGGGGAGCAGACCGCCGGGGAGTTGGCCCGCTTCCGCGCCCTGTTGGACCGGACCAAGCCCCTGCTCTACGTGCCCCTGGCGATGGAACCGGCGGAATATCCCGGTTGCCTCTCCTGGATCGCCGAGGAGCTTGCTCCCTGGGAGGGAACCATCCACATGGTGGAGCGGGGAGAAGACCTGGCAGAGCTTGACTTTTCCCGGTTCTCCGGCGTCTTTTTGGGAGGCGGCAACACCTACCGCCTTCTGGGGGAGCTGCGAAAGGGCGGCGGCCCTAAGCTGAAGGCCTTTGCCCGGGAAGGCGGTCCAGTGTGGGGTGGCAGTGCCGGGGCCATTGTGCTGGGGGCTTCCATCACCCCCTGTTCTTGGGAGGACGAAAACACCGAGGGACTTTCGGAACTTTCGGGCCTGGGGCTGATTCCTGGGGAGCTCTCTCTGTTCTGCCATTACGGCGGCCAGGGGGAATCCCAGGAATGCCGGGAGTTTCTGGAAAGTCTTTCGGAGCGGATGCCCATTTTAGCCCTGCCTGAAGAGGACACTCTGCTGGTGGGGGAAAAGGCCGTCCTGTGGGGAAAATATCCCGCCTGGCTGTTTCACCAGGGCCGGGAAACCGCCGTTTCCCCGGGAGAAGCGGTCATTTGAGAGAGAAAAAGGAAGGGTGAATGGACCATGTCTATGTTGTACAACCGTTCGCTGCCCAGCCCCCAGGAGCTGAAGGGAGAGTATCCCCTCTCGCCGGAACTGGCGGCGCGCAAGGCCCGGCGGGACGAGGAGATTCGAGAGGTGTTTGCAGGGAACAGCCAGAAATTTCTGGTGGTGGTAGGCCCCTGCTCCGCCGACCGGGAGGATGCGGTGCTGGAGTATGTGTCCCGCTTGGCCAAGCTTCAGGAGCAGGTGCAGGACAAGCTGCTGCTGATCCCTCGGGTGTACACCAACAAGCCTCGGACCACCGGGGCGGGGTACAAGGGAATGCTCAACCAGCCCAGCCCGGACAAGGCCCCGGACCTGCTGGGGGGCATTATCGCCATCCGGCGGCTGCACCTGCGGGTGATGGAGGAGAGCGGCCTCACCGCCGCCGACGAGATGCTCTACCCGGAAAACCGCAGCTATCTGGACGATGTGCTCTCTTACGAGGCGGTGGGGGCCCGGTCTGTGGAGAACCAGCAGCACCGGCTCACCGCCAGCGGTATGGATATCCCCGTGGGCATGAAGAACCCCACCAGCGGCGACCTGTCGGTGATGCTCAACTCCATTCAGGCGGCCCAGAGCGGCCACACCTTCCTGTACCGGGGCTGGGACGTGACCACCACCGGCAATCCCCTGGCCCACGCCATCCTGCGAGGGGGCGTGGACAAATACGGCACCTGCGTGCCCAACTATCACTACGAGGACTTGATGCGCCTGTGGGAGCTGTACCAAAAGCGGGGGCTCTCCTTCCCGGCGGCGGTGGTGGACGCCAACCACTCCAACTCCGACAAACAGTACAAGGAGCAGCCCCGCATCGTCAGCGAGGTGCTGCACAGCCGCCGCCACAGCCCCGACCTGCAGGCTTTGGTCAAGGGCGTGATGATCGAAAGCTATTTGGAGGAGGGCTGCCAGCCCATTGAGGGGGAGCGAGTGTATGGGAAGTCCATCACCGATCCCTGCCTGGGCTGGGAGGACACCCAGCGGCTGCTGCTGGAAATGGCAGACCGGGTGTAAGCGGGCGGTTCGCCCTAGGCTGCTTTTTGGAAGAAAGGGAGGACTCCTATGCAGTGGTTTTCGCCAACGGACAATTCCGCCCCGGTGATCCAGCCGGGAAAACACATCCAGAGCAAGTATCCAGGCAGGGAGATGCCCACTTTACCGCCCCGGGCGGTGGTGTTTTGCCTGGGCAAAGGCCTGCCCGTGCTGCGGGAGCGCTTTGCTGTGTCCCAGACCATGGAGCAGCTGCCTGGATTTATTGCCCACTCGCCGGTGTACCAGGCGCAGGGGAATTCTCAGGTCTGTTTCCTGCACGGGGGATATGGGGCGCCCCAGGCCGCCTGCACAGTGGAGACCCTTCACGCCTTGGGGGTGCAGGAGGTGCTGCTGGTGGGACTGTGCGGCGGCTTTGCCCCGCAGCTCTCTGTGGGGGATGTGCTGCTGCCGGGGCAGCTTTGGAGCGAGGAGGGCACTTCCCTCCACTACCGGCAGGCAGAGGGCTTTGTGGACGTGCCCTCCGTCCAAGGGAAAGCCTTGGGGCTGTGCCTGGAGGGGGCGGGCTTCCCGGTGCGGCGGCTGCCCACAGTGACCACAGACGCCCCTTACCGGCAGACTTTTTGGAAAGAGGAGCAGTGGCGGGGGCTGGGCTGCGCCGCTGTGGATATGGAGGCATCCGCTGTGGCCACCGTGTGCACCTACTATGGCATGGCGTGCACCGTAGCTCTTATGGTCTCGGACAAACACCCCGTCCGGGAGGGAGACCCGCCCTGGACTTGGGGGAGCCGGTCCTTTGCAGAGAGCCGGGACCGATTTATTGCCCAGTGCGCTGCCTTCGCGTTGGGGCAGAAGCTGTAACAGAAGGGGAAAGGGCTGTTGCTTGGTGCAGCAGCCTTTTTTGCTGCCGCCAGGAAAAAGGAAACCCCCGGGTTTGCCGGGGGTGGAGCCAGGGGACATCGTTTCCCCTGCAGCGTGTGGGAAGGGGCTCAGCCGTTGAGCACCTGTTCGGCGCTTTCGGTTTCAAACTGTTTTTGGTACAGGTCCGCGTAGTAGCCCCCCCGATCCATCAGCTCCTGGTGGGTGCCCCGCTCGATGATTTTCCCAGCCCGCACCACCAAAATCAGATCCGCCTTGCGGATGGTGGAAAGCCGGTGGGCAATGAGGAAGCTGGTACGCCCTTCCAGCAAGGTGGAGATGGCCTCTTGAATCAAGGCTTCCGTGTGGGTGTCGATGGAGGCGGTGGCCTCGTCCAGCACGAAGATTTTCGGGTTGGCCAGCACCGCCCGGGCAAAGGAGAGCAGCTGCTTTTCCCCGGTGGATAGCTGGCCCCCGCCCTCGCCCACGTCGCTGTCGTGACCGTGTTCCATGTGGGTGATGAAGTCGTGGGCGTTCACCAGCTTGGCCGCCGCCACAATCTCCTGGTCGGTGGCGTCCAGCCGGCCGTAGCGGATGTTCTCCTTTACGGTGCCGGAGAACAGGTGGGGCGTTTGCAGCACGTAGCCGATGTTGGAGTGGAGCCACAGCTGGCTGCGCTCCCGGTAATCCTTCCCGTCAATGAGGATGCGGCCTCCGGTGGGCTCAAAGAACCGGCAGGCCAGGTTCACCAAGGTGGACTTGCCGGCCCCTGTCTCCCCTACAATGGCCACGGTGGTGCCCGCAGGCACGTCCAGGTTGAAGTGCTCCAGCACGTTTTCCTGCCCGTCGGGATAGCGGAAGGTCACGTCTTCGAAGGTGATGTGGCCCACAAGGGGCTCCCAGTTTTCCCGTTTGGGATCCAGGGCGGTGCCATACTTTGCCACCACCTGGGGGGTGTCGGTGATGTCGGGCTGCAGCTCCAGCAGGGCGGACACCCGCTCGATGTTGGCCTGGGTGGAGATGAAGTTGGAGATGGTCCGGGCCAAGGTCTGCACGGGGTCTGCGATGCCCAGGGCGAAGTTTACAAACACGGTCAGCTCCCCAATGCCGATGGCCTCTCCCAGCACCATGTTCCCGCCGCCGGTGAGCACAAAGGCCACCGCCAAAGCGGTCAGAAAGCCGATGATGGGCACATAGACGGCGTTGAGCACCACGCCTTTGACAGTGGTGTCCCGCATGCGGCTGGTGACCTGCTGGAAAGCGGCGGTGTTCTTGTCTTCGATGACCAAAGTTTTGGAGGTCTTTGCCCCGGAGATGCCCTCGTTGTAGTGGCGGGTGATCTCCGCATTGATGCGCCGGGCTTGGCGGTTGATGGCCATAATCCGCTTTTGAAAGTAGAGGGTCAGCAGGGCGATGGGGGGCACCACTACAATCACCAGCAAGGCCAGCCGCCAGTTGGTGGCCAGCATGACGCCCATGGAGCCCACCACATAGGCGGCGCTCCAAAAGATGTCGGACAGGCTCCAGGCGAACACGGAGCCGATCCGGTTGGTGTCGCTCATGACCCGGGCCACAATAGTGCCCACCGGCGTGGTGTTGTAATAGGAGAAGCTCAAGGTCTGCAGATGGACAAAGAGCTTCTTTTTCAAATCCCGCCCCAAGTACATCTCCACCTTTAGGGCGATGCGGGCAAAGATCATGGTGCCGATGGTTTGGGCCAGCACCACGCCGCCGTACACCAAGGCGAAGCCGCCAATGCCCCGGCTGGTGCGGGGGGTGACAAAGGTGTCCACCGCATAGCCGGAGAGCAGGGGATAGGCGATGTCGCAGCCGGCGGCCAGCAGCATGAAGATCACAATGACCGCCAGCTGCTTGGAGTAGGGCCGCAGGAAGGGCACCAGTTTGCCCCAGGTTTTCAGGGAGGCAAAGCGGCCCTGCTGGTTGTTTCGTTCGATTTGTTCTAGGTTCATAGAAAATACCTCGTAAGGAAAAAGGGGGAAAACTCCCGGGGTGCAAAGGCGCTCCGGCGTTTTTACGCCTCTTCGGCGTTGCCCCGCTGCATATCGTAAATCCGTTTGTAGATGCCCTCCTGGGCGATCAGCTCCTGGTGAGTGCCCAGCTGGGCCACCCGGCCCTGGTCCAGCACCAGAATTTGGTCGGCGCTCAGCAAGGTGGTGATCCGGTGGGCGATGAGAATGGTGGTGCCCCGCACGTTTTGCCGGATGGACTGGCGGATTTTGGCGTCGGTCTCCATGTCCACGGCGGAGAGGGAATCGTCAAAAATTTTGATGGGGGTGTTCTGCATGAGCATGCGGGCAATGGCCACCCGCTGCTTCTGCCCGCCGGAGATGGTCACCCCCCGTTCCCCAATGGGGGTTTCATACCCCTGGGCAAAGTGCTCGATGGCGTCGTCAATCACCGCCAGGCGGGCGTAGTGGCGCACCGTCTCCAGGTCCGCCCGGGGGGCGCCGTCGGCAATGCTCTCCCGGAAGGTTTTGGAAAAGAGGAAGGGCTCTTGGAGCACCACGCCAATGTTTTTCCGCAGGTAGGACAGGTCGATCTCCCGAATGTCCACCCCGCCAATGGTGATTTGCCCGTTTTCCCGGGGCAGCTCGTAGAGCCGGTCCAGCAGGGCCACCAAGGTGGATTTGCCGGAGCCTGTGGCCCCCAGGATGCCAAAGGTGGTCCCCGCCCGGATGGTAAAGCTCACGTCGTGGAGCACGCCGGTCTCCTGGTTGTAGCCGAAGTTCACCTGGTCGAAGACAATGTCCCCGTCCATGGGGGGGCGCTGGGGGTTGTCGCCGTTTTGCTCCTCCTGGGCGTCCAGAATCTCGAACAGGCGGGTGGAGGAGATGGAGGTTTTGCTCAGCTCCGCCAGCAGGCGGCCCAAGCTGCGGGAGGGCCACACCAGCATGGAGTTGTAGGCGGTGAAGGCCAGAAACTCCCCTGCGGTCAAAGCGCCCCGCTCTACGAAAAACACCCCGGCAACCAGAATCACCAGCACTTGGAACCCGGCGAAGAAATCCCCCAGGCCCCAGTTGACCCCCATGATTTTGCCCAGGTTGACCCACTGGTCGGTGAACGCCTGGTTTTTTTCATTAAAGCGGTCGATCTCGTACCGTTCCCGGCCGAAGGCCCGCACCACCCGCACGCCGGTCAAGTTTTCCTGGACCAGGGCGGTGAGCTCCCCTTCGGTCTCGTCGGCGGTTTGGAATTTCCGTCCGGTGATCACAAAGAAGATCAGGGAGGAAACCGTCACCACCGGCACGAAACAGCAGACCAGCAGGGAGAGTTCCACGTTCATGGTGAACATCAGCGCCAGGGAGACCACAATCAGCAGCACCGTGCGCACCACCTCCATGAGCTGGTCGCTGACGAAATTGCGGATCAGGTCCACGTCCTGGGTGCACCGCTGGATGATGTCCCCGGTGGAGTGGGCGTTGTGCCAGGCATAGGGCAGGTGCTGGATGTGGTCGAACAAGGTGTTGCGGATGCGGGCCACGGTGCCCTCGCAGGCCTTGGCCAGGTTCATGCGGGAACCGTAGTTGGCAAGCCCCGCCACCGCTGCGAACGCCAAAGAGGCCAGGGCGCACAGGACAATGTGCTGCCGCAGCACCGCCCGGCCCCCCAGGGCGTCGATCCACGCCACCAGAAAGCCCGGCAGCTGAAAGGGGGTGTCGTTGATGACCGAGTCCACCGTGACCCGAATGACCTGGGGCGTCATATAGTTGGCCACCACGGCCACAATCACCAGGACCACAGCCAGGAGAAAGCGTCCCCGGAATCCCTTGGTGAAGGGGTAAAACCGGAGAATGTTGGAATTTTTTTGGGTTGGATGCCTCATACTACACCTCGAAAGAAGTTAAAACGTTGCAGGCGTACAAAAAGGGGCGGCAGGCCGGAGCTTGCCGCCCCTGCATGGCAAACAAACCGGGGGTGTCCCCGGCGGTTTGACAGAAGACGGAAAGCAGCCGCAGCATCGGATTGCTTCCCAACAAGCGCCCTTCACGGTGGGGCGCTCCATACATGACGGTTACAGTCACTCTAGCACATCCCTTAGAAAAAGTCAATGGAGTTTCCCGAAAACTGTGGGAAAGTTCCGGAAAAGTAGGGAGAACAGCAAACTTCCCCTTGCATTTCTGCGAGATATGGTGTAATCTATGATTATACCTGGTTTTAAAAACCAGATTATACGGAAAGGGGACTATCACGCCGTGTCACCCCGGTGAAACAGGCAGGGATTGTCCCGAACATTTTTTCAAAAGAGTGGAGGCGATGGTGTGGAGTACACGTTGACAGTCCGGCAGGCGGAGCGCCGGCGGAAAAACGGTCTGCGGGCCCAGAAGCGGCGGGCCCTGGGCCTGCCCCGCTACACTTTGGGAGAGGAGGTTTTCTCCGCAGTGAGCCACGGGGTGTCCGCCCTGTTTGCAGCCGGGGCGCTGGTGTTCCTGCTGGTCACTTGCCGGCGGGAGCCTTTGCAGATGGTGTGCGCAGGGGTGTTTGGGGGCACCATGGTGCTGCTGTACACGGTTTCCACCCTGTACCACGGAATGGGGCTGAACCGGGCCAAGGTGGTGTTCCGCTCTTTGGACCACTGCACCATTTTCCTGCTCATTGCCGGCACCTACACCCCCATCACCTTGGTGTGCCTGGGGGGCTGGAAAGGCTGGGCCCTGTTTGGCGTCGTGTGGGCCGCTGCGGTGTTGGGCGTGGTGCTCAACGGGGTGAGCGTGGAGCGGTTCCGGAAATTTTCCATGGGCTGCTACCTGGCCATGGGCTGGGTGGTGGTGCTGGCCATGGGAGATTTTCTGCAGGCCGCCACGGCTTTTTCCTTCTGGTGCCTTTTGGGCGGGGGCATTCTCTACACCGCAGGGGCGGCGCTCTACGGTGTGGGGAAAAAAGTTCCCTACATCCACGGGGTATTTCACCTGTTTGTGCTGGGGGGAAGCGTGCTGCACACCTGCAGCGTGTGGCAGATTTTGCAGTGAGCCTCTGGCAGGCAGGGGATTTGGTGGAATGAAAGGGCTGTCCGGTGACTATACTGTATCACAGGTAACCCAGCAGGAAAGGAGTGCGCCGTGATGGCAGCGATCATTTTCACCATGCCGGGAGCTCCCGATGCTCCCTATCTCAACGGAGGGGACGAGGCCTATTGGATGGGACAGATCCACGGGGCCTTGGCCTCTCATTTGTCCCACAACGGGATCTCCCTGGTGTACGGGACGCCTGGGGAAGGGGCCCCGGGGGACTTTCAAGTGGCCCTGTGCTCCCAGCAGGCCCCCGCCTCCCAGGAGGGTTCCCGGAAAGGCCCCTGCCTCTGTTTTCGTCGGGGGGACGCCCAGGGCGCCTGGGGGGCCGGCATTTTGGGGGAGCATTTAGGCCGGGTGTATCCCCAGCCGGAACTGCTGCAGGTGGTGGAAGAGGACGCCCTGCCGGAACTGGGAGAGGGGCCCGTCCCCGGGGTGTTGGTGCGGCTGCTCTATCGGGACAATCCCCAGGACGAGGCCTGGCTCACCCGGAACACAGGGGCGGTGGCCTTGGCGCTGGCCCGGGGCTTAGCCGAGGTGCTGGGGGCGCCTTTCCAACATGCTTGAGGCCCTCAGGTCCCTGCTGTGGGGGTGGCCCGTGCTGGGGCTGCTTGTGGCGGCGGGGGTGTATTTCTCCTGTTCCACCGGCTTTTTGCAGCTTCGCCGGCCGGGCCATTGGCTGGGGGCCGCCTGGAGGCAGCCCCCCGGAGAGGGGAAGATTTCCTCCTTTCAGGCCCTGACGGCGGCGTTGGCCGGGTCCATCGGCACAGGAAACATTGTGGGAGTGGCTGCGGCCATCACCGTAGGGGGGCCAGGCGCCCTGTTTTGGATGTGGGTGTCCGGCCTGCTGGGAATGGGGACGGTCTTCGCGGAGAATGTGCTGGCGGCCCGCCACCGGGAAGCGGCGGGCATGCTGGGCGCCATCCGCCAGGGGTGCCGCCGCTGGGGCAGGCCCTTGGCCGCCCTGTATGCGGGAGGCTGCGTGCTGTCTTCCCTGGCCATGGGGAATATGGCCCAAACCCAGGCTGCGGCGGCGGCCCTCTCCTCCCTGGGCGTGCCTGCGGGAGGGACGGCTTTGGCCCTGGGGCTGCTGGCGTTTTTTGTGGCCCGGGGCGGCTTGGCCCGGGGGGTCAAGATCACAGAGCGGCTGGTCCCTTGTATGACTTTGCTGTTTTTGGGGGCCTCCCTGGGGGTGCTGTGGGTGTTCCGGGAAAATCTGCCCCGGGCGGTGGCGAGCATTTTTCAAGGGGCCTTTTGTCCCCGGGCAGGGGCCGGAGGTGCGGCCGGCGCCCTGTTGGCCATGGGCACCGGGATCTCCCGGGGGGTGTTCACCAACGAGGCAGGCTTGGGAAGCGCCGCCTTTGCCTATCAGGAGGTGGAGGGGCGCACGCCGGTGGAGCTGGGGTACATGGGCATGTTTCAGGTGTTTGTGGACACCTTGCTTCTGTGCACGGTGACAGGCCTGTGCATCCTCTGCTGCCGGGCGCCGCTGCTGGAGGGAGCCCAGCTGACGTTGTACGCCTTTTCCGCCGCCTGGGGGCCGGTGGGGGGCGGAGCCGTCTCCCTGTGCACCGCGCTGTTTGCCGTAGCCACCCTGGTGGCTTGGAGCTGCTATGGCAGGGAGGGGCTGTTCTATCTGACCCGGGGCCGGGGCGGCACGGTCTACGCGGTGGGGGCGGGAGTGGCCGCGGCCCTGGGGTGCCTTTTGCCCCTGGAGACCGTGCTCCAGCTGGGGGACGCGATGAACGGCCTGCTGGCTTTGCCCAACCTGACCGCCCTGTTTTTGGCCCGCAGAGAAGTGCGCCGAACGCTGCAGGAGGAGGGGCGGCGGGAACACCGCCGGGGAACGAGGCAAGGTGCCCGGGAACTTTTCATAAAATTTTGAAAAAACCTTCCCTTTTTCCTGGTTTGATGGTAGAATAACCATAGTATCCCCGTCATATCCGCCGGCCTTGGGGTCCGGTGGGCTGACGAATTCTTCAATCGGCCGGGCAGTGGGGCAGGGTTCCCCCTAGGCCGGGAAAGGCATGGTAGACTATGAAACTGATCCTTGCAATTGTCAGCAACGACGACAGCGGCGCGGTGTCCTCCGCACTGACTCGGGAGGGCTTCTCCGTGACGAAATTGGCCACCACCGGCGGCTTTTTGATGGCCGGCAACACCACCTTTATCTCCGGCGTGGACGACGACAAGGTGGATACGGTGATCGGCATTATCGCCAAGTATTCCAGCCGCCGCACCCAGATTGTTCCCAGCACCTCCACCATGGAAGTGGGCATGTACTCCTCCTTCCCTGTGGAAGTCACCGTGGGCGGCTCCACCATCTTCGTGCTCAACGTGGACCGGTTCGAGAAGGTCTGATGGAGTTTCCCGGTTTTTTAGGCAACCAGGAGGTAAAGGCGGCTCTGTCCGCGGCCTATGAGGGGGGACGGTTTCCCCACGCCCTGCTCCTTTGGGGGGAGGCGGGCTGCGGCAAGCGGACCTTTGCCAGGCTGCTGGCCCAGGCCCTTGTGTGCCGGGACCAGGCCCATGCCCCCTGCGGGGTGTGCCCCTCCTGCGTGCGGGCCAAAGCCGGAACACATCCCGATATTCGTGTGGTGGAAGGGAGCGGGGCGACCCGCTCCCTTACTGTTGAGGCTGTGGCCCAGGTGACCGCCGACGCCTACCGGATGCCGGAGGAGGCGGACGTGAGCGTGTACATCCTCCTTTTGGGCAGCCGGACCTTGGAGCCCGCCCAAAACAAGCTGCTCAAGCTCATCGAAGAGCCGCCGGAGCACGGGGTGTTTTTCCTGGTTTCCCCCTCGGCAGAGCAGCTGCTGCCCACCATTCGCAGCCGGGTGCAGGCGTTTCATCTGGAGCCTCCCTCCCAGGAGGAGGCCGCGGCCGCCGTGCAGGCCCAGCGGCCCGACCTGTCCTTGGAGCGGGCTCGGGAACTGGCGGCCCTGTGCGGGGGAAACATCGGCCGGATGTTGGAAGAGCTGGAGGGAGGGACCTCCGCCCAGGCGTTTTCCATTGCCCAGGCCATGGCCCTGGCGGTGACGGACCCTCGGGAGGAGGGGCTTCTTCTGGCGGCGGCTCCCCTGCAGAAGGATCGGGAGCTGTTCCGGGAGGTGCTCTCCCGGCTGGGGCTGATTTTCCGGGACGCCTGCGTGCTGCGGGCAGGGGGAAAGGCGGTGCTGGGCGGCGCTCCCCAGGCGGCGGACCGGCTCAGCGCCCTGCCCCGAAAACAGCTGATGGCCCTGCCGCCCCTGGCGGAGGAATACCGGCAGAAGTTGGAACGCAACGCCAATATGGCGTTGCTCACCACGGACCTGTGCGTGCGGCTGCGGGAGGCGGCCGGGCGCTGAGAGGCCACTAGGAAAGGAGGCGCGTCTATGGCCGAAGTGATCGGCGTGCGCTTTAAAAATACAGGAAAAGTCTATTACTTTGACCCCCAGGGGGAAACTTTGGAAAAGGGCGCTATGGCCATTGTGGAAACCGCCCGGGGCACCGAGTGTGGCGAGGTGGCCCTGGAGAACCGGGAGGTCAGCGACGAATCCATTGTGCAGCCTTTGCGCAAGGTGATTCGCCGGGCCACCCCGGAGGATTTGAAAAAGGTGGCGGAAAACCACATCAAGGAGAAAAAGGCCTTTCGCGCCTGCGAGAAGAAAATTGCCGAGCGGGGCTTGGAGATGAAGCTGGTGGACGTGGAGTACACCTTTGACAACTCCAAGATTCTGTTCTATTTCACCGCCGACGGCCGGGTGGATTTCCGAGAGCTGGTGAAGGACCTGGCGGGCATGTTCCGCACCCGCATTGAGCTGCGGCAGATCGGCGTGCGGGACGAGGCCAAAATGCTGGGGGGCATGGGCATTTGCGGCCGGCCCTTCTGCTGCGGCAGCTTTTTGGGGGGCTTTACCCCGGTTTCCATCAAAATGGCCAAGGAGCAGGGGTTGTCCTTAAATCCGGTGAAAATTTCCGGGGTCTGCGGACGGCTCATGTGCTGTTTGAAATACGAGCAGGAGGCCTATCAGGACCTGCTGCGCACCACCCCCAAGGTGAACGCCTTGGTCTCTACTCCGGAGGGCAAGGGCGTGGTGATTGAGCAAAACCTGCTGACCCGCAAACTCACCGTGCGCTTGGACAAGGACCCGGAGGGAGCCCCCAAGGTGTTTAAAGTCAGCGAGGTGAAGGTGCTCCGGGACGGGAAAATCAAGGTGGGCCGCAAAGAGCTGGAAGAGCTGAAACAGCTGGAGGAAACCTGAGAAACGGCTGGTTTTTGGCTGGGTTTTTCCATGGGATTTCCCGGGAATTTGCCGGGAGGTGGGGAAAAACACTTGCATTTTTAACAAAATGTGTTACAATGAACTTGATAATTCAAATGGAGGTGTTCCCCATGCCCTATGTCATCAGCGACGAATGTATTGCCTGCGGCGCTTGCGCCGGCGATTGCCCCGTTGGAGCCATCTCCGAGGGCGACGGCAAATATGTGATCGATCCCGATACCTGCATCGACTGCGGCGCTTGCGCCGGCACTTGCCCTGTGGGCGCTCCCCAGGAGGGCTGATTCCGGTTTTCGGATCGGTAAAAATGCAAAAAGCGGAGTCCGGCGGGGATTTCCCCAGCGGGCTCCGTTTTTTATCCGGGAGGAACCGTATGGAAGCGCATTGGGAGCCCCTTTCCGGGGGCAGCCGTATTTTAGTCAGCAAAGACCACGCCTTCGGCACGGACGCCGTGCTGCTGGCGGATTTTTCCATGCCCCGGCGGGGGGAGCGCTGCGCGGATTTTGGCACCGGCTGCGGCGTGATTCCCCTGCTATGGCGGGTGCGCAGCCAGGGGGCGTCCTTTGTGGGGGTGGAGCTGCAGCCGGAGGCGGCATCCTTGGCCCGACAATCGGTGGAGGCAAACGGCTTTTCCGGGGAGATTACCATTGTGGAAGGAGACTTGCGGCAGCGACTTTTTCCCGCCGGCAGTTTGGACCGGATTGCCTGCAACCCTCCCTACACCGCGCTCGGGGCGGGTATCCCCTGCGGGGGACAGGCCCGGCGCACCGCCCGTCAGGGGGACACCCTCTCCCTGCAGGAACTGGGGGAGGCCGCCCGGCACGCCCTGCGGTTTGGAGGCAGGCTGTGCGTCTGCCTGCGGCCCCAGCGCCTGGGAGAGGCCATAGAGGTCTTTCACAGCTGCCGGCTGGAGCCCAAGCGGCTGCGGCTGGTGCAGCAGCGGGCAGGCAAGGCGCCCTTCCTCTTTTTGTTGGAGTGCCGGTCCGGCGGCGCTCCCGGCATGGAGGTGGAACCGGTGCTCCTGCTGGAGAGGGAGGACGGCTCTCCCACGGAGGAGATCGAAAGAATTTATGGGGACTACCGGGACAATCCGGAGCACAAACGGAAGTAGGGGGCACAACATGGAGCGAAAAGACAGAGAGGAGGGCGCCTGCCTGGAGCGGGGCGCTCTGTACGTGGTGGGCACGCCCATCGGCAATTTGGGGGACTTTTCCCCCCGGGCCCGGGAGACCCTGGCAGCGGCGGATTTCATCGCCGCCGAGGACACCCGGGTCACCCTGCGGCTGCTGACCCATTTCGGTATCAAAAAACCGCTGCTCAGCTACTTTGAGCACAACAAACTGGAGCACGGCCCTCTCATTGTGGCCAGGCTCCAGGCAGGGGAAACTTGCGCTCTTGTCTCCGACGCGGGCATGCCGGCCATCTCCGACCCAGGGGAGACTTTGGTGGCCGCCTGCGCCCAGGCGGGGATTCCCGTCTATGTGGTGCCGGGCCCCACGGCGGCCCTTTCCGCCCTGGTTCTCAGCGGGCTGCCCACGGGACGCTTCACTTTTGAGGGGTTTCTCAGCGTCAACAAGCGGGGCCGCAAGGAACACCTGGAGGCCGTGCGGGGGGAGACCCGCACCATGATCTTCTACGAGGCCCCCCACAAGCTGCGGAAAACCCTGTCTGATTTTTCCAAAGTGTTTGGGCCTGACCGGAAAATCGCCCTGTGCCGGGAGCTGACCAAGCTTCACGAGGAGGTGTGGCGCACCACGGTGGGGGAGGCTGCCGCCCACTATCGGGAGCAGGAGCCCCGGGGGGAGTTTGTGCTGGTGGTTGCCGGAGGGGAAGCCCCCGCTGCCCCCCAGCAGGGGTACACCTTGGAGGAGGCTGCCGCCTTGGCCCGGGAGCTGGCGGCGGCAGGTCTCTCTTCCAGCGAGGCGGCCCGTCAGGCGGCCCAGGAGACCGGTTACCGCAAGTCCCAGCTGTACACCGCCCTCTTGGAATCCCAAAGCCCGTGACGGGGGGTTGCACCCCAGGCGAGCCGCCTTCTTGCCTACGGCAAGGGCGGGTGCGTGGCCGCACGGGACGAGCCGCCCTCTTGCGTTCCGCAAGGGCGGGGGGTTGCACCCCGGGCAAGCCGCCTTCTTGCCTACGGCAAGGGCGGGAGTCCCGTTTCTGCACCTGGGTGGAAACACGCGAACGCGCGTCGATGACTCACACTGCCCGAGCGTCAGCGAGCGGCCCCAAGCGCGAAGCAAAGTTCTTTGCCAAGCTTTCTTTCAAGAAAGCGGGGGAAGCGGGGGAGATTGGAAGAGGGATTGGAAGCGGGCTTTGACTTCCCGGCTGCGGCCTCGGGAGACAGGGATGCAGGCGCCGTTGTCCAGCAGGAGGGAGCTGCGGCGCAGCTGGGAGACGTGCAGCAAATTCACCAGATATCCGGCGTGGGTGCGGACAAACCGGCGGTCCTCCAGCAGCTGGGCGGCAGATTCGCCAAAGGGAATCCGGCTCACGGAGGTGATCAGGGGCTTGGGGGCGGCGGTGTGTACCAGCATGCGGTGGTTGCGGTATTCCACAAACAGGATGCTCTCCCCGGCCAGCACCTGGGTGCCGGTAGGAGTTTTAAAGGAGAAGGAGTTCTCCTGGGGCAGAAGCTCCCGGGAGAAATGGCGCAGCAGCAGGGAGGCCGCCCGGGCGCCGTCAAAGGGCTCTACCAAATAGGCCATTACGTCTGCGTCGTAGGCGGCCATGGCGTATTCCGGACCGGGAGCCAGCACCATCACCGGCTGCCAGCTTTCCCGGGTCAGCTCCCGGACAAACTCCATATTCCGCGCGGGGTCGTCCCGCAGGTCCACCAGGCTCAGGTCAAAGCCGGATTCCCCCGGCTCAAACAAGGTGGTTTGAAACAGGGGAAATCCCCGAAACCGGCAGACCTCTTTGGAAGCGTCCTGCAAATGGGCGGCAATCTTCCGGGGCGCCTGGGCCAGGAATTGAGAGTCGTTGCTGTAAAGGGCGATGCGCAGCATAGGGGTCCACCTTTCTCTGGAGAATGTTCCGTGGGGCGCCCACCCAAGCGTGCCGGAGAGCCGGGCAGGCCGGGGTGGGTGCTTTTTCTGTAAGTATACCAGAGCGGCGGCGGAAAATCCAGGGCGGGGAGAGATTTCTTGGAAGTTCCGCCAAAAAAGAGCGGAAAGGTATGGAAAGTTTTTCCGAAACATGCTATGCTGGAAAAAAGCAGAGGGGGGTGTGCCCATGGGCGCAATTCGAGTGATCCGAGGAATTTTGGCGGCGATTTGGTGCTGTCTGCTGGCGCTGAGCCTGTGGCTGACGGTCCAGCGGCAGGTGTTCCAGCAAGAGGAAATCTCCTTGGCCGGGGTGACGCTAGCCCCGGTGGAGGGAGACGCCATGTCCCCGACCTTGCGGGAGGGGGATCTGGCTGTGGCAATGTCCCCCTCCGGCCAGGAACCACCCTATGGGATGGGGGACATGGTGCTGGCCCTGGACGGGAAGGCCACCCGGCTGGTGGGCACCGTGGACGGGGAGTTCATCGCCCGGGGGGACGGGGAGTCCCCGGACAAAGAGGCCCTGCTGCCCCATGGGAATATTGTGGGGAAGGTGGTGGCCGTCCTGCCGGGAGCGGCAGGGTTTGTGGAGTTTCTCAGCGCTCTGTGGGGCCCGCCTGTGGTGCTGGCGGCGGGGATCCTTCTGCTGGGTCTTCCCACCTTTTTGGGGTTGGGAAAGCTTGTTTCGGAAAAAGCTGGCCCCTACCGGGGCCGCCATAGCCGCCCGTGACAAAACGGCCGCGCTGTCCAGGGATGCTCCTGGGGCGCGGCCGTTTTTTGGGAGATTTTTTGGCAAAGGTTTCCCGCTGCGGCAGGACTGGGGCTGTCAGGTGGTCAAGTCCAGGGCGCCCTGGGCAGGGAACCAGGAGAAGGAGCGCTTTTGGTGGGAGAGCAGCCAGCTTTCCGGGCAGGTGTTGTTCTGCCAGTCCAGGGGCAAAGCTTCCGCACAGGTGTGCCGGGAGGCCAGGGCGAAGGCTTGGCGGACCTCCTCCTCCTGGTCGGGGGTGAGCACTCCCGGGCGGATGGAGGTGAACAGGGGCGTGCCGCTTTCTGCCAGCAGCCACAGCCACTGGCGGTTGAGCTCCCAGGGGATCTCCCCGGTGACGCCTACGCAGTCGGCGTCAATGGCGAAAAAGCTGCCGTGCATGGGCAAGGTGAAGGCCAGGGTGTTCACCCCCATTTTGCGGGTGCGTTCCCACAGGCGGCCGCTGGTGTCGTCCCCGGTGCGGTTGAGGTGCATCCACCCGGCGCCCAGATGGCCCATGCAGTTGCACCCCAGGATCAAAGCGCCCTGGGAGGCCTGGTAGATGGCCTGATACAGGTGCAGGATGGCCTCGGCTGTGGTGACGGTTTCGTCGGCAAAGCGCCAGCCCCCGTCTGTGATTTGGCTGCCCATTTGGAATCCCCAGCGCCCCAGCAGGTCAAAGGTGGAGAAATCGTGCTTAATCAAGGTGTAGCCCCAGGCGCGCAGGGTGCGGATATCCTCCTGCACATAGCGGAGGACCTCCGGCACGGTGGGGTCCAGGTATTCCGGATCCCGGCGAGAGCGCCAGCTGGAGGGAATTTGCGGGTCCCGGTTCCACAGCAGCCGCACCCAGATGCCGGGCCGGGCGCCCCGGGTGGAGATCTGCCGGGCCAGGCCTGCCATGTCTGGGAACTTTTCATTGCCCTGGCGCCAGGGGCCGCCGTTGTAGCCGGGCTCCTGGTTGTGAAAGACCTGCCAGCCGTCGTCGATGACCATGGTGGGCGGGTTTTCCAGACCCTGGGTCAGGGAGAGAAGATAGTCGGTGTCCTGAAGAATCTCCTCCTGGGAGCTGTTCCCGTAGGCGTAATACCAGTTGTTGGAGCCGTACACCGGCTGGCTGGGCAGCAGCGGCTGGGGAGAGAGCACCTTTAAAAACCGCTGCAAAGCGGGAAAAGCCGCCAGGCCGCACCGGTGGAACACCACGCTGGCGGCGGGCAGCTTCCTCCCCTGCAGGCGGACGCCCTCCCCGCCGCAGCGCAGGTCTAGGTGCAGGGAGAAGCCGTGGGGGTCCACCGTCCAGTAGCACAGGGCATGGGGCTGGACTTTCACCCCAAAGCAGAGCACCTCTTGGCCGTTGTCCGCCAGAAAGTACCAGGGCATCACCCGCTCCGGGACAAAACCCCGCCACTCCATGTCCCCGTAGCCCCGCTCCCAGGCGCCGCCCAGAAAGCGGCAGTTCAGGGGAAACTCCAAATCCCAGCGGAGCACCCACTCCTTTAACGGGGTCTCCTCTGCGGTGATGGACAGGTCCAGGCCGTGGTTGGTGCCGGCCAGCTCCCAGGCAATGTCTTGGCAGCGGCCTGCGGCCAGCTGGTTTTCGGAAAGGGGGATCCACGCCTTCTGGGTACGCAGGGCGCCCCGGTCGGGCTGGTGGTGAAACGCGGAAATCATGCAAAAGCCTCCTCAGTAGGCGGCCGGAGAGGGCGCCGCCATTTTGTCCCATTGTAGCGCGAAATGGGGAAAAGCGCCAGTGGTTTATGTGTAAAGAATCCGGTTTTTTTACAACCGCCGGCTGGCGTTCTTTCGCGGCCTGTGGTAAAATGGAAAAAACCGCCCTAGGGCGGGGCAAAGGGGAGTCGAAAAAGGTGTTGTGGGGATGGGTGCTTTTGGGCGTTTTGGGAGCGGCGCTGCTGGTGCTGCTGGGAGCCGGCCTGTTTTTCTTCCGCTTTTCCATGGTGCGGGGAAAGAGAAGGCAGCAAGAGGAAGAGTTTCTGAAAAAAGGCACCATCTGGCACCCGTTCCGCCAGCGCATGGAAGAGGCCCAGGCGTTTATCCGCAGCCACACCCAGGAAAAAGTGAGCCTTCGCTCCCGGGACGGGCTGCAGCTGACGGCCTTGTATCTGCCTGCTCCGGGGGAATCCCGCGGGACCATTCTGGCCTTTCACGGGTACCGGTCTTTGGCCACGGTGGACTTTGCCCTGGAGGTGGAGTTCCTCCACAACCTGGGGTATGACCTGCTGCTGCCCTACCAGCGCTCCCATGGGGAGAGCCAGGGCCGGTACATTACCTACGGGGTTAAGGAGCGGCTGGACTGCCAGGATTGGGCCCGCTATGCCGCCCAGCGGTTTGGGCGGGAAAAGCCCCTGTTCCTCATGGGCATCTCCATGGGGGCTGCCACGGTGCTGATGGCCTCCTCCCTGGACCTGCCGGAAAACACCCGGGGCATTGTGGCGGACTGCGGGTTTACCACCCCTTGGGAGATTATGGCCCACGTGGCCAGGCGGGACTACCACCTGCCGGCGTTTCCCCTGCTGTATGTGCTGGAGGGGATTGCCCGGCTGCGGGCCGGGGTGAGTTTGCGGGGTGCAGACACCCGCCAGGCCCTGCAAAAGACCCGGCTGCCGGTGCTGTTTCTCCACGGGGAGGCGGACGATTTTGTGCCGGTCTCCATGACCCGGGAGAATTACGCCGCCTGTTCCGGGGAAAAAGAGCTGCTGCTGGTGCCTGGGGCAGGCCACGCCCAAAGTTTTGGGGTGGACCCAGAGGGATGCCAGGAGGCCATCCGGAGCTTTTTGGAAAAACACGGCAAAAGGGCGGAAGCGGCCGGGGTTTGCCTGGAGTGAGAGCTGCCTTGGAGAAAGCAAAAAAATATGTTCCAGCCGGAAAAATAGTGATTGCAATGGGGCTTGGGACATGATAAGATATTCTGAGACTACACGGCGTGAGCAGCAAGAAGGGAAACCGGAACCTGCCTTCGTCGTACTTTTTTGTCCGGAAGATCTATGAGTATGTGGAAAGGGGTCGTTTTATGGCACAGAGAATTCGCAGCATGACAGAGGGCTCTCCCACACGGCTGCTCATTGCTTTTGCCCTGCCGCTGATGGTGGGCAACGTGTTTCAGCAGCTGTACACCGTGGTGGACACGGCTGTGGTGGGCCAGTTTGTGGGGGTCAGCGCCCTGGCTTCCCTGGGGGCGGCGGACAGCCCCAACTGGGGGGTCTTGGGGATCATTCAAGGGTTGACCCAGGGTTTTTCCATCTTGATGGCCCAGCACTTTGGCGCCAAGGATTACCGGGAGCTGTCCCGGGCGGTGGGGCACTCGGTGTCCCTGTGCCTGGTGTTTACCGTGCTGTTGGGCGTAGGGGGCCAGCTGTGGGCCGAGCCTCTGCTGCGGGTTTTAAACACCCCGGAAGATGTGCTGCCGGGCGCCCTTTTGTACCTGCGCATTGTGTACGGAGGCATTCCCGCCATTATGGCCTACAATTTCCTGTCGGCGATTCTGCGGGCTTTGGGGGACGCCAAAACGCCCTTGTATGCCATTGTGGTGGCGGCTTTGCTGAACGTGGTGCTAGACCTGCTGTTTGTGGTGGGCTTCCACTGGGGCATTGCGGGGGCGGCCATTGCCACAGTGGTCTCCCAGGTGGCCTCGGCGGTGTACTGCTTCCTGAATGTGCGGCGCATCAGCCTGCTGCAGGTGCGGGTTTCCGACCTGCGGCTGGAAAAGCGGCTGTCTCTGACCCTTTTAAAATTGGGTTTCCCCATGGCCCTGCAAAACGCCATCATTGCCGTGGGCAGCATGGTGGTTCAATTTGTGATCAACGGCTATGGCATGCTGTTCTTGGCAGGCTTTACGGCTACCAACAAGCTGTACGGCATTTTGGAGATTGCCGCCACCTCCTACGGGTTTGCCGTGACCTCCTATGTGGGGCAGAATCTGGGCGCCCGGCTGGTGCGGCGGATTAAAAAAGGCCTGCGCTCGGCAGCGCTGATCGCTTTGGTCACCTCGGTGATCATTGGGGTGGCCATGCTGGTGTTTGGCCGTTTGGTGCTGGGGCTGTTTATCTCCGGAGATCCCCAGCAGGTGGAGGCCTCCATGGAGATCGCCTACCACTACCTGTCCATTATGAGCGTGTGCCTGCCCATTTTGTACATGCTGCACATCTACCGGTCTGCTCTCATGGGGCTGGGAGACACGGTGGTGCCCATGCTCTCCGGCTTTGCGGAGATGGTGGTGCGCATTGGGGTGGCTCTGCTGCTGCCCATTTGGATGGGGCAGGAGGGCATCTACTACGCGGAAGTGGGCGCTTGGACGGCTGCCGCCATCATTTTGGTCACGGCCTATTATCTGCGGATGGGCGCCTTGTCCCGGCGAAAGGGATTTGCCTTAGATGAACCAAAACAAGAGGGAGGAACGGATGCATGACGCAGACCCAGAAAAACAAGGAAAACAGCATCACCCAAGGCGTGATCTGGAAACAGCTGCTGCTCTTCTTTTTCCCCATTTTGATCGGCACGTTTTTCCAGCAGCTGTACAATACGGTGGACACCATTGTGGTGGGCCAGTATGTGGGCACCAGCGCCCTGGCGGCGGTGGGCACCACCGGCACCTGGATCAACCTGCTGGTGGGCTTCTTTGTGGGGGTGTCCTCCGGCGCCACGGTGATTATCTCCCAGTTTTTCGGCGCGGGAGACGCAAAAAATGTTTCGAAAGCCGTGCACACCTCTATGGCCCTGGCCTTGGCCGGGGGGCTGATCATCATGGTGGCGGGGCTGCTCACCTCCCGGGTGTCTCTGGAGCTTTTGGGGGTGCCGGAGGAGATCATGGGCGACGCCCTGACCTACATGAACGTGTACTACTGCGGCATTATCGCCAGCATGATTTACAATGTGGGCACCGGTGTGCTCCGGGCGATCGGAGACGCAAAAATGCCCCTGTATGTGCTCATCGTCTGCTGTCTGGTGAACATTGTACTGGACCTTCTGTTTGTGCTGGTATTTCACTGGGGCGTGTTTGGCGTGGCCTTTGCCACGGTGCTTTCCCAGGTGGTCAGCGCGGTGCTGATTATGCTCCGGCTCATGCTCACCCGGGAGTCCTACCGGGTGGAGATGAAAAAGATCCGTTTTGACCGGAGCATTTTGAAAAACGTGATCCGCATTGGGCTGCCTGCCGGGCTGCAGTCGGTGCTCTACTCCGTCTCCAACCTGGTGGTGCAGGCCAGCATCAACTCCTTTGGCACGGACGCCATTGCCTCCTGGGCGGCCATCGGCAAAATCGACGGGTTCATTTGGATGGTCATGAGCGCCTTCGGCATTGCCATCACCACCTTTGTGGGCCAGAACTTTGGGGCCCAGCAGTATGGCCGGGTGAAGAAAAGCATCCACATCGGCCTGGGCATGGCCCTGGGCACCACCATCGCCCTGAGCATTTTGCTGCTGCTGTTTATGGAGCCCCTGCTCCGGTTTTTCACCGGGGACGAGGCGGTCATCGCCATTGGGCAGGATTTCTTCTGGGTGCTGGGGCCCAGCTACTTTACCTACGTGTTTATTGAGATTCTCTCCGGCGCCATTCGAGGGGCGGGGGAGGCCTTCCAGCCCATGGTGATCACCTGCTTTGGGGTGTGCGGCCTGCGCATTCTGTGGCTGGCTCTGGTGGCTCTGGTCCCCGCCATGCACACCATGCAGATGGTGGCCATGAACTACCCCATCACCTGGGTGATCGCGGCGGTGGTGTTTATTATCTACTATCTGCGCATGAATTGGCTGCGGCGGTGCATCCGGCGCAGCGGTCAGCCTATGCCGGAAGACCTGTGAGGAAAAGGAACGCAGAGGGCACTGCCTGCAAGGGGCGGCGCCCTTCGTTTTGCAGTGGGCCTGTTTGCCGGAAAACGCGGAGACGGCCAGCGCTTTGTCCTCTTCCGCAGGAACTGGCTGCGCCGGTGCATCCGGCGCAGCGGTCAGCTCTTTTCGCTCTTCTGAAAAAGGTGTTGTGTTTTTGGGGGGATTGCGCTAAGATAGAAGTAGTTACTCTGCGCGTGGAACCAATGCGCAGCAGCATTTGCATGTAAGATTTTCAATAGGGGAGGAATGACAAATGACCAATATCCCTCAGGTAAAACTGGGCCTTGTGGCAGTCTCCCGGGACTGTTTCCCCATTGCCCTTTCTCAAAGCCGCCGGGCCGCCGTGGTGGCAGCCTGCGCCGCCCGTGGTCTGGACGTCTACGAGGCCCAAACCACCGTGGAAAACGAAAAGGACATGCTGGCCGCTGTGGAGGAAGTCCAAAAGGCCGGCTGCAACGCTTTGACCGTGTTTCTGGGCAACTTTGGCCCGGAAACTCCGGAGACCCTCATCGCCAAGTACTTTGACGGCCCCTGCATGTTTGTGGCGGCTGCCGAGGGGGACGGGGACCTGATCAATGGCCGGGGAGACGCCTACTGCGGCATGCTCAACTGCTCCTACAATCTGGGGTTGCGGGGCCTGACCGGTTACATCCCCGAATACCCGGTGGGCACCGCTCCGGAGATTGCGGAGAAAATGGCGGAGTTTGTGCCCATTGCCCGGGCGGTTCTGGGCGTTCGGAACTTGAAGATCATCACCTTCGGCCCCCGGCCCCAGGACTTTTTCGCCTGCAACGCTCCCATTCAGGGCCTGTACGACCTGGGTGTGGAGATTGAGGAAAACAGCGAGCTGGACCTGCTGGTCTCCTACAAGGAACACGCAGGGGATCCCCGCATTGCCGATGTGTGCGCCGACATGGCCCAAGAGATGGGCGAGGGCCGATACTATCCCGACCTGCTGGAGCGCATGGCCCAGTTTGAGCTGACCTTGCTGGATTGGGCGGAGAACCACAAGGGCAGCCGCCAGTATGTGGCCTTTGCAGACAAATGTTGGCCTGCTTTCCCCAGCCAGTTCGGCTTTGAGCCCTGCTATGTCAACTCCCGCCTGGCCAGCCGGGGCATTCCCGTGGCCTGCGAGGTGGATGTTTACGGCGCCCTGTCCGAGTACATCGGCCTGTGCGTCTCCGGGGACACGGTGACTTTGCTGGACATCAACAACTCCGTGCCCGCCTCCCTGTATGAGGGGAAAATTGCCGGCAAGTTCGGTTACGACTATAAGCTCACCGACACCTTTATGGGCTTCCACTGCGGCAACACTCCCAGCTGCAAGCTGTGCGCCGACCGGGCTGTGAAATACCAGCTGATTCAGCACCGGCTGCTGGAGCCTGCCGGTTCCGACCCGGACTTCACCCGGGGCACCTTGGAGGGGGACATCGCTCCCGGCGACATCACCTTCTTCCGGCTGCAGAGCACCTCCGACGGGAAGCTCCGGTCCTACGTGGCCCAGGGCGAGGTGCTGCCTGTGCCCACCGGCTCCTTTGGCGGCATCGGCGTGTTCGCCATCCCGGAGATGGGACGGTTCTACCGCCACGTGCTCATCGAGAAGCGCTATCCCCACCACGGGGCCGTGGCCTTCGGCCATCACGGCAAGGCTTTGTTCGAGCTGTTCAAGCTTTTGGGCGTGGAGGACATCGGCTTTAACCAGCCCGCCTCTCTGCCCTACAAGACGGAGAATCCCTTCGCCTAAAAACCAGGAGAAGCAAGGGGCTGCCGCACTCTGCGGCAGCCCCTTCTTGCAGCTTCTTCCGCAGAAAAAACCAGTCCTTGGAGCCCCAAAAAAAGGGGTCAAGGGCTGGCTTTTTATACAAACGGTTTTTACGGAGAAAAGGGATGGGTCACAGGGCCTTTTCCAGGGCGTCGATGACAATCTGCAGGGCTTTGATGCGGGCGTATTTCTTGTCCACAGATTCCAGAATGTGCCAGGGGGCGTAGGTGGTGCTGGTCTTCTGGAGCATTTCATCTATCGCCTGCTCATACAGGTCCCACTTCTCCCGGTTGCGCCAATCCTCGTCGGTGATCTTCCACTGCTTGGAGGGGGTGTTCTGCCGGTCGGTGAAGCGGGCGAGCTGGGTGTCCTTGTCGATCTGCACCCAGAATTTCAAGATGACAGCCCCCCAGTTGTGGAGCTCCTGCTCGAACTCGTTCATTTCGTAGTAGGCCCGCTGCCAGTCGTTTTCGCTGCAGAATCCTTCCAGCCGCTCCACCATCACCCGGCCGTACCAGCTGCGGTCGAAAATGGCGATGTGTCCGGTTTTGGGCAGGCGGGTCCAGAAGCGCCACAGGTAGTGCCGGGCCTTTTCCTTGGGTTCCGGACTGGCGATGGGGTGCACCTCAAAGCCCCGGGGATCCAAGGCGCCGGTGACTCGCTTGATGTTGCCCCCCTTGCCGGCGGCGTCCCAGCCCTCGTAAACCATAATCACCGGCACCCGCTTCCGGTACAGCCGGTTGTGCAGCTTGCCCAGCTTAGCCTGCAGTTCCCGCAGCTGCTGCTTGTACTCGGTTTCGGAAAGGGTCTTGTCCAGGGGCACGTCCTTGAGCTTGGGCATCTTCACCAGGGGGAAGACGTTTTGCAGCAGGGGCACTGCCAGGCTCTCGTTGTGGAGGGCGGTTTCAATGCCCATGCACAGGGTTTCCATCACCTGCAGCTCTGCAAATTTTTTGGACTTGGAGTCCACAATGTACCAGGGGGCGCTGGGGGTGTTGGTGTCGTCCAAATACCGGTCGAAGGCCTCCAGGCACTTGTCGTAGTGTCGGTTCTGCCACAGGTCCCCCTTGCTCACCCGCCAGGCCGTGTCCTTGTCCCCCAGCAGGTTTTCCAGGCGGGTTTCCTGTTCCTTTTTGCTGATGTGGAAAAAGAACTTCAGCACCAGGTAACCGTTGTCAGTGAGGGTCCGCTCAAAGTGCTTGACGCTTTCCACCCGCTGGGTGTAGGCCTTGTCATCCAGCTGGCCGCTCAGGCGTTCCTCCATAATCTGGTTCATCCAGCCGGAATCCAAAAAGGTGAACTTGCCGGCCTCGGGAATCTTTTCAAAAAACCGGTAGAGGAAAGGCTTGCGGCTCTCCTCCTCGGTGGGGCTGGCGGGCATGGTGAACACCTTGAAAAAACGGGGGTCGATGTTGCGGATGATCTGCCCGATGGAGCTGCCCTTGCCGGCGGCGCCCCAGCCCTCAATGAGCACCAACACAGGGAGTTTGCGCTCCTTGAGCTTCATCTGCTGCTCCTCCAGCTTTTCCTGCGCCGCCTTCAGGCGCTGCTTGATCTCCTCCCCGTCAGGCTTTTCCGGGCGTATCCAATTTTTCAGCATTGACAGTCACCTCAGTGAATCCCAGGCAAAGGCGGTCTCGCCGGGGGAAGGGCTCCCAGCGGAGGGCCGGCCTGTTCCCAGGGAAATTAGAATACCCCTATTATACCAATTTCTTCTAAAAAAATCATCCTTTTTTCAGAGAAAATAGGAAAAATATCTTATTTTCCCTTCTTCTGCACGGCGTCAATGGCGGAGATCACCGCGCCCCGGAAATTTCTCCGCTCCAACTCGGCCACCCCCACAATGGTGGTGCCCCCTGGGGAGCACACAGCGTCCTTCAGGCGGCCGGGGTGTTCTCCCGTTTCCAGCTGCAGTTTTCCCGTGCCCGCCAGCATTTGGGCGGCCAGCCGGTAGGAAAGGTCCCGGGGCAGGCCATGCAGGACCCCGGCATCCCCCAGGGCTTCCAGAAACATGGCCGCGTAAGCAGGCCCGCAGCCGGCCAAGGTCCCGGCGATGGACAGCTGTTGGGTGGAGACGGTCTCCACGGTGCCCAGGCAGCCCAGCAGGGCCTGTACCTGCCGGAGTTCCTCCGGCGCCAGGGAGTGTTCCTCCTCCAACAGGACCACACCCTCCCCCACGGAGACAGGGGTGTTGGGCATCAGGCTCAGGTGATGGACTCCGGCGGGGAGCGCCTGCTCCAGCCGGGCGTAGGGCCAGCCTGCCGCCACACACAGCAGGATTTTGCCCCCCAGGCTCTCCCCCAGAGGGGCCAGGACTTCCTCAATCAGGTGGGGCTTCACCGCCAGAATGACCACTTGGCTGCGGTCCACCACTTCTTGGGCGCTCTGGCAGGGGACCACCCCCAGGGCCCCTGTGGTTTGCTGGAGCTTTTCCCAGCGCTTGGCGCAGGCGCACAGCTGGAGGCCCTCCCCGTTGCCGTGCTGCAAAAAGCCCTTCGCCATAGCTTGGGCCATGTTTCCAAATCCGATAAATCCCAGGGTGCATTGTGCCATTGTGCCATCTTCCTTTCTCCCTTGTGAATGGGGGGCGGGCTGTGCCCCATCTGTGGGGCCTGTATGAAAAACAGCCCTTTTCCCTTTTTCACGTTTTTAAAACGCTCTGGATCTAGTATAACACAAAGGCGTCCTCCCCCACCAGAGCGCGCCGCGGTTTTCTTGCGTTTGTGGGGGAGGGATGCTATACTGGTGTCAGAACCATGGGAAAACGACTTGTGAGGAGGAAACACGTATGGGGAGTCAAACTAAGGTTTTTTCTGGTCTTCGCTGGCTTTTTATGCTTTGCTTTGGGGTGGCCGTGTGGTGTGTAATCACGGTGTATGCCCCTTTGATAGGCGCACTCTTGTTTTTAACAGGGTTGCTGATTGTTGTTTCACGGACAAATGTTTCACGGGGGGGGGTCAAGCTGCTGGCTGGAACTTCAGCGTATTTCTCTTTGCCCTGTCTTTGCTGATCCATGGAGCGGCGGTAGCTCTGTTGACCACGCCCATAGAGTCGGATTTTGCTCTGCAGTATGAGGCTTCCCAGCAGTTTGCCCGGGGGGATTACAGCTTTCAGGAGACTGCGTACTTTCAGAGATGGGGGTATCAAACCGGACTGGTCATTTGGCAGGGGACGCTTTTAAAGCTGTGGAACACACCCCTGTTTTTGCAGATGGTAAACTGCGTGGTGGCCTCTGCCACCAATGTGCTGGTGTATCGTATTGCCCGGGACTATTTTGAGGAACGGGCTGCCCGGCTGGCGGGACTTTCCTATGCCTTTTTTCTGTTCCCCGCCACCTTGGTGACCGTGTTGTGCAACAACATCCCCTCGGCCTTTTTTCTCTATGTAGGCCTCTACCTGGTGATGGGGAAGTGTTTCGCCAACAAGCCGCGGCTGATGGTGTATGCGTTGGCCGGGGCCAGCTTGGCTGTGGCAAACGCCCTGCGGCCCGATGCGCCCCTGGTGCTGGTGCCGCTGCTGGCCTATTTTGTATTCCGAATGGTTGCCAAAGGTGGCTGGAAACAAAGGTTGGCCACCTTTTCCAAACTGGCGGTCCTGTTGGTGACGTTTCTGGCGCTGAGCCAAGGTATGTCCGCTTTGGTGCAGGTCACGGGAGTCAACGCAGCCGGCCTCCAAAACCACGATCCCCTGTGGGGGACGGTGGTGGGGACCAACACAGCCTTTGGAGGTACTTATAACAACCAAGACGGCCCGGCTATTCAAGCTTTGGTGGAGCAGGGGCTGAGCCGCTCCCAGGCCGAGTGGACTCTGATTAAGGGCCATTTGGACGTGAGTCCTGCTGCTTTGCTGGAATTGGGTGCCAAAAAGATGCACACCCTCTGGTGGGATGGGGCTTTGGAGTGGTCTATGGGGAATCTGCGAAAAAACACGCCGAAACTTTTTGCCCTTTTGGAGGAACTGGACCGGGCCATGTTTACCTGCGCCTTTTTCCTGGCGGCGCTGGGAGCGGTTGCCCTGTTTCGCAAACCCCAGGGAGAGTTAAAGCTCTATTTGCTGCCCTTTATCTTTTTTGCCACCAGCTGTGTCTATCTGCTTTTAGAGGTGCAGCCCCGCTACGCCTACGTGGGACAGATCGCCGTGTTTATCCTGATGGCAGGCGGCGTGGAAGTTCTGTGCACTGTCGGGGAACGGCTGTGGAAAAAGGGAGGCGCTTCAGCCTTGGTCAAGCGCCCGGTTTCCAGGAAGAGAGAAGGATAAAGCCAAGAGCCGCTGCAACTTCGCAGCGGCTCTTGCGTTCAATGGGGGAGAAACAGGTATTCTTTACGACCGTCTAGGGTGATGCACTGGGAGGAAACTCCAAACACCCGGGCGGGCACGCCGCTGTCAAACACCGGCTGGGCCTCCCCCTGGGCGGCGATTTTTCCCTGTTCCAGCACCACCACTTGGTGGCTGTAGGAGAAGGCCAGGGACAGGTCATGGAGGACCATGACCACCGTTTTTCCCAAGGCGTTGACCCGGGCGATCAGCTCCAGCATCTCATACTTTTGGCCGATGTCCAAATAGGTGGTGGGCTCGTCCAAAAAGAGGATGTCTGTGTCCTGGGAGAGGGTCATGGCCAGATACACCCGCTGCCGCTCTCCACCGGAGAGTTGGGAGAGCTCCTTGTTTTGGAGGGCGGTGGTGCCGGTGACTTCCATAGCCCAGCGGATCTTCTCCCGGTCGGCCTGGGTCAGGTCCCGGCCGAAGCTCAGGTGGGGATAGCGGCCGTGGGCCACCAGCTGTTCCACCCGGATGGCGGGCACATCTCGGGTTTGGGGCAAAAGGGCCACCAGCCGGGCAAATTCCCGGCGGCGGAACTGGCCCAGCTCCCGGCCGCCGAAGAAAATCTGGCCTCCCGCCAGGGGAAGCAGGCCGCAGGCAGCGCGGAGCAACGTGGTCTTCCCGCAGCCGTTGGGGCCGATCAAGGCGGTGATCTTCCCGGAGGGGAGCGTCAAGCTGACGTCCTCCAGCACCGGGTGGCCTGGGTATCCGGCGGTCACGTGGCGCAGTTCAATCATGGGATCCCCTCCTTCTCCCCGGCAGGGGCCGGCGGCGCTGTTTGATCAGCAGGAACAGGAAGAAGGGTCCGCCCAAAAAGCTGAGCAGAATGCCCACGGGGATTTCATAGGGGGCGAAAAGCACCCGGCTCAACAGGTCGCACAGGGTGACGAAGCTGGCCCCCAGCAGGGCCGCCGCAGGCAGCAGCACCCGGTGCCGCCCCTGGCCGAACAGCCGCCGGACCATGTGGGGGCACAGCAGTCCCACAAAGCTCACCTGTCCGGAAAAACTCACCGCTGCTCCTGCCAACACACAGGCGATGAGGATGAGCCCAAAGCGGGTGGCTTTGACGGGAAGGCCCAGGCTGTGGGCGGTCTCCTCCCCCAGACAGAGCACGTCCGTGGGCCGGGCCAGCAGCCAGGCCAGCCCCAAAGCTGGGAGGATCATCAGCCAGGCGGGGGACAAGTTTGCAAAGCTCACCCCGGAGAACCCGCCGATCAAAAAGGTGCTGCCGTTGTAGAGGGTGTCCGGAAAAAAGGTCTTAATGGTGTTGGTGCCCGCGGTGAAAATGCTGCTCACCGCCACCCCGGCCAGAATGATGGTCAGCTTGCCAGCGCCTGCCCCTGCCGCCACGGCGTACACAAGCAAGGTGGCCGTCAGGGCCCCTATAAAGGCTCCCAAGGGCGCCGCTCCCGCCATGCCGGGGGCTATGGCCATGGCCAGAAAGGTGCAAAACCCCGCTCCCGCGTTGACGCCGATCACGTTGGGGGAGGCCAAAGGGTTGGAGAGCACCGCCTGAATCAGCATGCCGCTGACCGCCAGGGCGGACCCGCACAGCAGGGAGGCGCACACCCGGGGCAGCCGCACGTGGAGCAGAATCCGGGCGTCCGGAGAGGAGGCCTCTCCGGCCAGCAGTTCCCAGAGGGCAGCAGGCAGGTCGATGACCGTGGAGCCCACCGCCGCGCCCAGGGCTGCGCTTGCCACCACCAGCAGTCCCAGCCCCCCGAGCCCCAGGGCCGTTTTACGCTTCATCAAAGAACACCGGGTAGAGGATTTCCCCCAGGTACTGGTAGCTCTCCCCCCAGCGGTTGTTGGGCTTGTAGTGGAACAAATCCTTGGGCAGCACAATGT
>DSTMR04002__coassemble_775_pt1 | contig 38335 bp, 35 predicted proteins | sample DSTMR04002__metabat2_high_PE_036 | metagenome-assembled genome bin DSTMR04002
CGGGAATCCCGTACTTTTTCGCAAACACCCGCACACCGGCAATGTGATCCCGATGCCCGTGGGTCACGAAAATGCCTTGAACCGCTAAGGGATCCAGCCCGCAACGGCGCAGGGCCCCTTCCATCTGCCGTGCGCTGCGGCCGGCGTCCAGCAGAACGCCGGCCGTACGGCTGCCTATGTAATGGCTGTTTCCCGTGCTGCCGGAAAACAAGGGGCACAGTCTGGCCATACAGGAACCTCCCACACAAAAAGGGAGCCGCCGCATCTCTGCCGCAGCCCCTGCTTTTTCTCTCATTCAGCCGATTTTGTCCATAGCCGGCTCGGGATCCTTCCGGCGGTAAATGTCCGCTCCCAGATCCACCAATTTTTCCACAATGTTTTCGTAACCACGTTCAATATACTGGACGTCTTCCAACACGGTGGTCCCTTGAGCCACCAGACCGGCTATCACCATGGCCGCGCCCGCCCGAAGATCCAGCGCCCGCACCGGGGCACCTTTCAGATGGTCCACGCCTTCCACAATGGCGACTTTTCCATCCACCGTAATCTGGGCGCCCATACGCCGGAGCTCGTCCACATATTTAAACCGGTTGCTTTCCCACACGCTTTCATTGACCATGCTGGTTCCATGGGCAATGGAGAGCAGCGCCGTAATCTGCGGCTGCATATCCGTGGGAAAACCGGGATGGGGCATGGTTTTCACATTACATTTGCGCAGGGGCTTGTCACACACCACCCGCACCGTGTCGTCTCCCTCTTCCACGGTGACGCCCATTTCCACCAGCTTGGCAGAGATGGATTCCAAATGCTTAGGGGTGACATTCTTCACGGTCACATCGCCGCCTGTGGCTGCCGCAGCCACCATATAGGTGCCGGCCTCAATCTGGTCCGGAATGATGGAATAGGTGGCGCCCCGCAGCTTCTGCACCCCATGAATCTTGATGGTGTCCGTGCCGGCGCCCCGAATATCTGCGCCCATGGTGTTGAGGAAATTGGCCAAGTCCACAATGTGAGGTTCCCGGGCGGCATTTTCAATGACTGTCAAGCCGCGGGCCTTCACAGCAGCAAGCATAATGTTGATGGTGGCTCCCACCGTCACAACGTCCAAATAGATGTTGGCGCCGTGCAGATCGTGGGGAGCCGAGACCGCAATCATGCCATTGTCCAAACTGTACTGACAGCCTAAAGCTCCAAAACCTTTTAAATGCTGGTCAATGGGCCGCACGCCAAAGTTGCATCCCCCTGGCAGAGGGACCACGCCGTTGCGGCAGCGTCCCAGAAGAGCTCCCAAAAAGTAATAGGAGGCCCGGATACGCCGGGCGATGTCCGCAGAGACCGTGTCGGTATCCACGGGACGGGGATCAATTTCCACGGTGTGCCGGTCCGGATAATGGACCAGGGCCCCCATGCTCTCTAGAATATACGTGAGGGTCTTCACGTCGGAAATATCCGGAAGATTCTCGATGCGGCAGGGGGATTCCGCTAAAATAGCGGCGGGGAGTATGGCCACCGCAGCGTTCTTCGCCCCGCTGATATTCACTTCACCGGTCAGGCGACAGCCGCCTTTAATCACATATTTTTCCAAATGCTACACTTCCTAACGACTTCTAAAAAAGCAAGTCAGTCTATAGGACTGGAGTTCTCAAACCTAGTATTTGACTGATATTTATAATAATACATACCGGGGGAAAAGTCAATATCAGGGAACGCTTGGGGCCGTTTTCCTCAAAAGCTTACAAGAAAAGTCCGGTTCCATTTTGGGAAATACAGCAATCCGTCCCATCCTCTGCGGGGGATAACGCCTTAGAGAACACAGACGACAGCAGCGGGCACATTTTTATGGAAAGGATTTTTCCTTTACACGAGCCCTACTTTCCCCTTTTTCCGCCCAATTATGTTACCGTTTGCCCTTCCCCAGGGTGATGGGCTTTTCCTCGCCCCGAAGCAGGCGGCCGATATTGGCCTTATGCTTTACAACCACTGTCAGCCCAATAAACAGAGAGGCCGCCGTGGCAAAGAGCACGTACGCCAGGCTGCGGTCCCCATGGTTGGCCAGGGGGCTGCCGGAAAACTCCACCAAAAACAAGAACAGAAAGGTGAACACAGGGTACAAAGCGGCACAGACCACCGAAGCCAGGGAGACAATCCGCTTCGCCGCAAAAACAATGGCGAAGGTGAGCAGCACCAGCAGAAAGACCCGCCAATCGGTCAAGGCGATCATCGCGGCGGAGGTCACCACCCCTTTGCCTCCCCGAAAGCCGTAGTAAATGGGAAAGATATGTCCCAGCACGCAGGCGACCCCGGCCACATACCGGGCCACCCCATAAAACTCCACGGACTCCGGAGCCAACAGCGCCACAAAAGCCTGGGATAGCAGCAGCGCCACCACACATTTGAGGAAATCTCCCACAAATGTGAGCACTGCAGCCTTTTTTCCCACCGTGCGCAGCACATTGGTCATGCCTGCATTGCCGCTGCCAAATTCCCGGATATCCTCCCGGTCTTTAAACAGCCAGGTGAGAATGATGGACCAGTTGATGCTTCCCAGCAGATAGCCAGCCAGCGCAGTAAGCGCCAGGGCCAATAGTTCATACCCCATAGTGTACCGCCTTTCCTAACTCTGATTTCAGCTTTTTTCTCCCCGCTCCCGGATAATCATCCGAATGGGCGTGCCCTCCAGACCGAAGGTCTCCCGGATCCGGTTCTCCAGATAACGCTGGTAGGAGAAATGGAACAGCTCATGATCGTTGCAAAAACAGATAAACGTAGGGGGCTTGGTAGAAGCCTGGGTCATGTAGTAAATTTTCAGCCGCTTGCCTTTGTCCGTGGGAGGCTGCACCCGGGCGGTGGCCTGGGCCAGAATGTCGTTTAAGGTGCCGGTGGTCACCCGCATGGCGTTGGAGGAGGCCACCAGCTTGATCAGCTCAAACATCCGGTCCAGCCGCTGGCCAGTCTTGGCGGAGATGAACAAAATGGGCGCGTAGGACATGAAGGAGAAATCCTTTTCCAACTTGGCCCGCATTTCCTGCATGGTCTTGTCGTCCTTCTCCACGGCGTCCCACTTGTTGACGCAGATGATGCAGCCCTTGCCCGCCTCGTGGGCGATGCCGGCCACTTTGGAATCCTGCTCGGTAAAGCCCACCTGGGCGTCAATGAGGATCAGGCACACGTCCGCCCGCTCCACAGCCATTTCCGCCCGCAGGTTGCTGTAGTGTTCAATGGCGTCCTCCACCTTGCTTTTCCGGCGCAGGCCGGCGGTGTCGATGAAGGTGAAGGTGCCGAATTTGTTTTCGATGGTGGTGTCCACCGCATCCCGGGTGGTGCCGGCAATATCCGAGACAATGCACCGGTTTTCTCCGGCCACCTTGTTCACCAGGGAGGACTTGCCCACATTGGGCTTGCCGATCACCGCCACCTTGATGATCTCTCCCTCGTCCTCCTCTTCCACCTCATCGGGGAGCACGTCGCAGATCCGGTCCAGCAGGTCGCCGGTACCGTGTCCATGAACAGAGGACACCATCACCGGATCTCCCAGGCCCAGGTTGTAGAACTCGTAAAACTCCGCAGGGGGATCCCCCACCGAGTCGCACTTGTTGACGCACAGCACTACCGGCACTCCGCTTTTCAGCAAAATGTTGGCCACATCCGCGTCGGTGGCGGTAACCCCTGTACGGATATCCGTGACAAAGATGATGGCGCTGGCGGAATCGATGGCGATTTGGGCCTGCTCCCGCATCTGGGTCAAAATCACATCCTTGGAGGCGGGCTCAATGCCCCCTGTGTCCACCAGGGAAAATTTGCGGCCGCACCACTCTGCGTCCCCAAAAATCCGGTCCCGGGTGACACCGGGCGTGTCCTCCACAATGGAGAGCCGTTTTCCCACAATTTTATTGAAAAGTGTGGACTTTCCCACATTGGGACGGCCCACAATGGCCACGATTGGCTTTGCCATAGTTTCACCAACCCTTTCTAAAAAGCGGGGAACCCCGCCTGTGTTTCTTTTCCTATCCCATATTTCCGAAGGCCTGTCCCCTGCAACGTCACCGGTGCTCCCAAGAACCTTCGTAGGGGTTAAACCCCGGGGCCTCCGGCTCCGGCAGGCCGCAAATGGCGCACACCAGGGCCTCTCCCGTGCTGCCCACTCGCCGGCAGGGCACACCCAAGGCGGCGGAAAGCTCCTCTAAGGTCATGTCGTCCAGGAAGATATCCTCCCCGGCTTTCATCATGTTGGTGGCCAAAAGCACCTGGTCCCCCAACTCGCGGCCCTGCAGGGTTTTGACAATGTCTTGGCCGGTAAGCAGCCCGGTCACATTCACCGTGCCGCCGAAGAAATCGTTGTGCACCGGCACCAGGTCGATACTAATATTATGGCATTTCTCCCGCAATCCGTCAAGAAGCTGGTTCAGGAACGAAAAGCCGCACTCCCCGGTGGGGATGGTCACACGGCGGGGTGTATCCGGCAGCTCTAAGTCCTCCAAGGCCCAATCGAACTCGTCCTGCAAATTGCGCAGCATGCCCACGCCGTTTTCGATTTGGGGAAAGTCCTCGTAGAACTCCAAGGACGGAATGGGCCGGCCGGCCAGCAGGTACAGCTCGTCTGAGGCGTACACCGTGCGGGCGCCCCGTTCCCCTTTCCATCTGTCGCCCCAGCGCTCCAGAATGTCCAGCACCTCCCCGGCCGTTTGCCGGTTGTAGGGTTCCAAAGGATACAGACCCTCCCGATATCGGGTGAGGCCCACCGGCACACAGGCCACGCTGAGAAGGCCCTTTCCCAAAGACCAGAACTCTTCCAGAGTGAACTCCAGCGCTTCTCCGTCGTTGACGCCTGGACACAGGACAATCTGGCAGTTGAGCTGGATGCCTCCCTCCGCCAGCCGGTACAGGTGGTGCAGAGAATCCCCGGCGAACCGGTTGTGCATCATCGTGCACCGCAGCTGGGGATCCATGGTGTGCACGGACACATTGATGGGGCTGATGTGCATCTGCAGAATCCGGTCCACCTCGCGGTCGTCTATGTTGGTCAACGTGATGTAGTTGCCAAACAGGAAGGAGAGCCGGTCGTCGTCGTCTTTAAAGTACAGCGTCTCCCGCATGCCCGGGGGCAGCTGGTCAATAAAACAGAAAATGCACTGGTTCCGGCAGGAGCGCTGCTTGTCCATCAAATAGGTGGAAAACTCCAGGCCGATCTCCGCGTATTGGGGCTTCACCAACTCCACCTGGTAGGGCTCCCCCTGCCGGGTGAGGGACAGGCGCAGCTCTCGCTCCGTTTCAAAAAACCGATAGTCCAGCACATCGATGATCTCGTGCCCGTTGATGGACACCAGCACGTCCCCCGGACGGATGCCCGCCCGCTCGGCGCGGCTGCGAGGCTCAATTCCGTGGATGGTCACCGCCAAGGCGCATACCTCCTTTTCCGGCAGGTTCTAGCAAAAACAGCCGGTAAAATGAAAGAAGGGAGCGCATGGCCCGCGTTCCCTTCTCACCTTTGCAAATTACGCTTCCTTCTTCACAACGGCACGGCCATTGTAATAGCCACAATTGCCGCAAACTCTGTGAGGTGTCTTGTACTCGCCGCACTGGGGGCATCTCATAAGAGCGGGAGCCTGGAGCTTCCACACATTGGAGCGCCGCTTGTTCTGACGGGCGCTGGATACTTTCCGCTTGGGTACTGCCATGGGTGCACCTCCTTAATTCTCCAAAGAGTATATTCTGCCGCAAAAACTCCTGAAAGGAGCCTTGCGGTCCAGTTTTCACAGCTTGTCCGGCTGGGATTGCAGCTGAGAGGGAATATCCCCTTTACAGCAAATCCTTTAAAACCGCCAACCTGGGATCCACCTGTTCCTGCACACAGCCGCAATCCCCCTGATTCAGGTTCTTGCCGCACACAGGGCACAGCCCTTTGCACCCCGGGGAACAGAGAAATTTACTGGGCACATCCAGCAAAATATCCTCCGTGAGAAGCTGGTCCGCGTCCAGCTGATCGTCGGGGACCACCACAAACTCGCCGTCGTCGTCCTCTTCGTCGCTGAGCGCCCGCACCAGCACATGGAAAAACTCCATCTCCCGGTTTTGTGTGGCCACTTCAAAGCAGCGGTCACAGGGCATGGTCAAACTGTAAAAAGCCGTGCCGCGAAATTCTACGGAATCCGCGGAACCCTTCAGCTCTCCCTGTATCTTTACCGGCGCACAAAACGGCTTGACACCGCCCAATTCCATACCGGAAAGATCCAGTTCCCAAGCAAGCTCTTTACAACTGCCTGTATAGTAGTTTCGAAGGTCAATGGTCATAATCCTATCCTCATGCCGTACTGATATATTATAATAAAGGGGCCTTTCGTTGTCAAGGCTTTTTTGCGTTTCCAAAGGGCCAAAAATCAGGAAAGACGGCCCAAAGGCCGTCTTCCGCTGAAAGGGGGTGCGCACCTTATTTGGCGACGCAATCCTTCACGCTCTCGGGAATTTCCTCATCCGCAGCAGAGACAGACAGCACAATGTTGGCGCCAGACTCCTGGGACAGTTTCTTCAGCTCCTCCACCAGGGGAGCCATCACCTCGGCCCCGGAGCCGGTGATCTTCAGTGTGGAGTCCACAAAGATGTCGGTGACATCGTAGTTGCCGGCGCAAATGCCAGCCAGGAAGCCGTACAGGCCCTTGCCGCCCTTCACATCGTAGGAGTCGATGTCAATCAGACGGGCCGAATGGGAAATATCGTAGGTGAGCTTCAGGCCTTTCTCCACAACCACCACGTTGCCGTCGGACTTTTCCACAGCCGCGTTGGCCATGTCGATGAGCTTTTTGGTCTTGCCGGAGCCCTTTTTACCAGTCAAAAGAGTGATCATACTACAACTCTCCTTTATTTTATATACTCCGCCCCAAAAAGGCGGGATCGAACAAAATCGTGGATTCCGCCCCTGCGTTTCCCTTTACCGGGACAGGCGCTTTTCCAGCTCGGCCTTGGCATCCTCATAGCCGGGCTTGCCCAACAGGGCAAACATATTCTTTTTATAGCTCTCCACCCCAGGCTGGTTGAAGGGATTGACCCCCAGAACATAGCCGGAGATGGCGCAGGCTTTTTCAAAGAAGTAGATCAACTGGCCCAGGGTATCCTCCGAGAAATCGGAGACGTGCAGCACCACGTTGGGAACCCCGCCGTCGTTGTGGGCCAACACAGTGCCCTCGTAGGCCTTCTCGTTGATGAAGGCCATGGTGCGGCCCTCCAGGTAGTTGAGCCCATCCACATTTTCCGGATCGTTGCCCAGCACAATCTGCTGCTTGGGCTCATCGATGAGCACCACCGTCTCAAACAAGGTGCGGCGGCCGTCCTGAATGTACTGGCCCAGGGAGTGCAGATCCGTGGAGAAAATCACAGATGCAGGGAACAGGCCCTTGTTATCCTTGCCTTCGCTCTCGCCAAAGAGCTGCTTCCACCACTCGTTCATCATGGCGTAGCAGGGCTCATAGCTGACCATGATCTCGGTGCTCTTGCCCTTGTTGTACAGGATGTTGCGGATAGCGGCGTACTTATAGCAGTCGTTCTCCTCCAGGGAGGGGGTGTTGTACAGCTCCATAGCTTTGGCAGCGCCTGCCATGAGAGCATCGATATCCGCCCCGGCCACAGCAATGGGCAGCAGGCCCACAGCGGTGAGCACGGAATAGCGGCCGCCCACATCGTCGGGCACCACAAACGTCTCGTAGCCCTCTTTATCCGCCAGCTGCTTCAGGGTTCCCTTGGCCTTGTCCGTGGTGCAGAAAATCCGCTCCCGGGCCCCTTCCTTGCCGTACTTTTTCTCCAAAAGCTCCCGGAACACACGGAACGCAATGGCAGGCTCCGTGGTGGTGCCGGACTTAGAAATCATATTGATGGAAACATCCTTACCCTCGCAAATCTCCACCAATTCCGCCAGAGCAGTGGAGCTGATGGAATTTCCCGTAAAGTAAATGGCGGGAGTATCCTTGCGCAGGTCGTTGTACTTGTCGGACTTTAAAAACTCAATGGCAGCCCGGGCGCCCAGATAGGACCCTCCAATACCGATGACCACAAACACATCGGAATTGCTCTGCACCTTCTTGGCCGCAGCCTTAATGCGGGCAAACTCCTCTTTGTCATAGTCCTGAGGCAGAGTGACCCATCCCAGAAAATCATTTCCCAAGCCCGTTTTATGCATCAGCTGTTCATGGGCGGTTTTTACCTGAGGTTCCATGGCCTCGTATTCATGCTGGGAGATAAATTCTTTCAAATATCCGGCTTCCAATTTCAGCGGCATTGCAAAAGACCTCCTTAGTCTTGTTCCTCGAGCCGGCCTCCATTTCCCTTACAGGGCCCTCTGCGATCTGAAAGAGAAGCCCTCGGGCCACAGGTCTTTGCCCAATTTTCCAAAAACGGAAAGGGTTATGGGTGCCTTCTGCTTCTATTCTACAATAACTTGAGGCATTTTGCAAGTTAACGGGACAGTCTTTCCAAAAAAGTTACAAACAGCCGCCTACTGCAGGGAGAGCATCTCCTCCAGCAAGGTGCGAAAGAGGGAGAGAAAACTCATTTCCTCCACATCGTCCTCCGCCGTCAGGGGGACCTCCGCCAGAAGCTCCCCGTTGAGAGTATAGCGGATTTTCCCCACTGTGTCCCCTGCGCAGACCGGAGCGGCCAGGGTTTCGTAGACCACTTCTGTTTTCACCTGGCCGGTCTCGCCCGCTTCCAACAGCAGCTGGGGAGCCTCCCCTGCCACAGGCTGCACCTGGGAGACCATGCCCCGAGAGACAGGCACCGGCTCCAGAGCGGGCATCTCCGGCACAACCGCCTTCCACCCTGCAAACCCATAGTCCAGCAAAGCGGCAGCGTCTTGGAACCGATGGTCGGTGGTGTCCGCCCCCAGCACCACTGCAATCAGGGAAAGCCCTTCCCGCTGGGCTGTGGCGGTGATACAGCTGCCCGCCTCCCCGGTGGTGCCGGTCTTTAGGCCGGTGATACCCGTATAGCTGCGGATGAGTTTATTGGTGTTCACCAGCTGGGTCTCCCCGTTGCGCACGGAGTCCATCCAGGTGAGGGTGTAATCGAAGATCTTCTCATGGCGAAGCAGTTCCCGGCTCATGAGCGCCACGTCATAGGCGCTGGTCACATGGCCCTCTTCGTCTAACCCGTTGCAGTTTTTGAACACCGTGTCGTTCATACCCAGCTGCTGCGCCTTTTGGTTCATCTGTTCCACAAAGGCGTCCTCGCTGCCCGCCACCGCCTCCGCCAGCACCACGGCGGCGTCGTTGGCGCTCATAATCACCGTGGCCTTGAGAAGATCGTCCACCGACATGGTCTCCCCCTCCTCCAGCCAAATGTCCGACCCGCCCATAGAGGCAGCGTGGGACGAGGTGGTCAAAGTCTGCTCCAGAGACAGCCGGCCGCTGTCCATGGCCTCGAACACCAGGCACAGGGTCATCACTTTTGTAATAGAGGCGCAGGGCCGCTGCTGGTGAGGCTCCTTCTGAAAGAGCACCCGCCCGGTGGAGGCCTCCATCAGCACGGCGGAAGGGGCGGTAATCTCCGGGCCGGCAGCCTGAACGGACAGAGCAGGCAGGGCTGTCGTGATGGCAGTCAACAGGGCAAGCAGGCAAAGCCAAAGTTTTTTCATGGGGATCATCCTTTCTTGGGCTATCCAATGGATATGTTCCCCGCCAGAAAAAAAGACATCCAAGGCTTGGATGTCTTTTTGCTCAGTCTTTCTTTTCAAACACGCCCCACAGGGCGAAAACCAGACCCGCCAGGGCCGCAGCCAGAAACAACAGGAAGGGACCGGTCAGCCCCCAGTACAGGAAGCTGCCAAGCCAACCGTTAAAACCGTTGTAACTCACAGGCTCTGTCAGCAGCACGCCAAACAACAGGGCGGTGACGCCCAGTGTGCCAAGGGCCATCAGGGCAATGCCGAAAATCAGCTTTTTCACAAAGTCCATTCCTTTCCTTGCAGAGTTACCAGCCGGGGCTTGGCTATCGGCCTGCGGCCGCGTGCGCCTGCGCTCCTGAACTTTTTTTGCAAAGCTACGCTTTGCTTATAAGGCCGTGGAGCGCTGCTCCACACCTCGCAAGCTTTTTTGTAAAAAAGGCTGTTACGTCCCAGTGGGACGTTGCCCAACAGCTGACCGAACCGGCAGGTGAGAAGACCAAAAAACTTTATTCGCTGCGCGGCTCTTTTTTCACCCGCAGGTAGGCCCCCGCTTCCACGGGCAGGTCCGTTTTCCAGCGGACCACCATCTCCGCGTGGGGAGCCACCTGGATGGCCTCGCCGTCCTCGTTGTACAGCTCGTCCAGCGTGGCGGTGAAGGGCTCTCTCCCCGGCTGGAGGATATCCACCTCCTGGCCCCGGAAAAACCGGTTGCGCTCCCGCAGGGTGACCAGGCCGTCCTCCCGGCCCTGGCACACGGCCACCAGCTCATAGCCCCGGGCGTAGTGGCTGCGGTCCAGCGTCTGGCCGGGCTCGCCCCCAAAGTAAAAGCCGTGGGAATAGGGCCGGTGGCTGATTTTCTCCGTCTCCGCCAAGATGGCGGCGGGCAGCGGCTCGTCGGGGTGCTCCCAGGCGAAATCAATGGCCCGACGGTAGGCCGCGGTGACGCAGGCCACATAGTAGGCGGACTTGGCCCGGCCCTCGATTTTCAGGCTGGTGATGCCCGCGTCCATCATCTGGGGGATGGCGTCAATCATCCGCAAGTCGTTGGAGTTGAAGAAGTAGGCGCCCTTCTCCTCCTGGGTGAGGGTGAAGACCTCCCCCGGGCGCTGGGCCTCCACCAGGTGGTACTCCCAGCGGCAGGGCTGGGCGCACTCGCCCCGGTTGGCGTCCCGGCCGGTCATATAGTTGGAGATGACGCACCGGCCGGAAAAGGACATGCACATGGCCCCGTGGACAAAAGCCTCCAGTTCCAAACGGGGATCCACCCGCTCCCGAATGCCCTTGATTTCCGAGAGGGGCACCTCCCGGGCCAGCACCACACGGCTGGCCCCCAATTCCCAGCACACCTGGGCGGCGGCGTAGTTGACGATGCCCGTTTGGGTGGAGACGTGGCGCTCCACCTGGGGTGCCACCTGCTTGGCCAAGGCCAGAACGCCTAAGTCCGAAAGGATAAAGGCGTCCACCCCCATGTCCTGGCAGGCGGCCAAAAAGGAGGGCAGTTCCTCAAATTCCTGGTTGCGGGGCAAGGTGTTGCAGGTGACATACACCTTTACGCCGCGCTCGTGGCAGTAGGAGACAGCATCTCGCAGCTCCTCCTCCCCAAAATTGGCGGGGGCGGACCGCATGCCAAAGCTCTTGCCCGCCAAATACACAGCGTCCGCGCCGTAGGCCACAGCTGCTTCCAGCCGCTCCCGATCCCCGGCAGGGGCCAGCAGTTCCGGTTTTGCATAGTTCACAGCGCTCACCTCAATCCTGCCAGCTGCAGGTTATAGTCGTGGTCGGCGGCGTTGGTGGCGTAGTAAGCGGTGCCGTCGGCGGAATGGCAGAAGTACAGGTAGTTGGCGGCGTCCCCGTCTGTGTTGGGCAGCACTGCCGCGCGGATGGCGTCCAATCCAGGATTGCAGATGGCCCCGGCAGGAAGCCCCTCTATCTCATAGGTGTTATAGGACCCGTAAGCAAGGGCGTCTGTCTGCGGCACGTCGTTGGCCGTCTTGTAGGGATAGTACATGGTGGAGTCGCACTCCAGCCGGTAAATGCCGTAGTCCGCGCCAAAATCCAGCCGGTTGTGCAGCACGGCGGAGACGTCGTACATATCCTGGGGGCTGGCCGCCTCCCGCTGGATGATGGAAGCCAAAATCACCACTTGGTCCAGCGTCATGCCCGATTCCTCAATCTGCCGGGACAGGTCTTCCACCCGATTCTGGAAGTTGTTCACCAGCTTGCCCACCACCGAGTCGATGTCCTCTCCTTTGTAGAAATCATAGGTGTCGGGGAACAGATAGCCCTCCAGCTTGTAATAGCGGCCGGTGGCGTTGGCCAGGGGCGCAATGGCGTCATAATCGTCAAAATCGCTGGAGTTGATGGCCGTGAGAAACTCCTCCTGGGAGCAGACCTCGTTCTCCTCCAGCAGGGCAGCGGCTTCCAGAGCCGTAGTGCCTTCGGGGAAGGTGATACGCACCTCTTCCCGGGTCTGATTGCCCCCCTGCAAGGTGCTGATAATATCCTGATAATCCAAATTGGTGCCCAGGTCGTAGGTGCCGGGCTGGAAATACTCCAGCTCTTCGTCGTCCACAGTGACTGCGCAGTACAGGTCAAAAAACTCCGGCTCGTTGATGGCGCGGGCCTCATAAAGGATCTGCGACAATTCCTCCCGGGTGACATGCTCCGGAATGGTCACCGAAACGGTGCCCTCGCTGCGGCCCACCGCAAAGAAGTCGTTGGAGCCGGTGATCAAATAGCTGCCCAACGTAAAGGAGACCAACAGCACCATGCACAGCCAAACCAAGGAGAAAATCCGGCGGTTTTTCCGGGCCTTCAGGCGGTTGCGTTTTTTGTGGGCCTTGTGCTCCGCCTTGCGCTCCTTCTCCGTTACATACGCCCGGTTGGAAGCATACTCCTGCCGGGGCTGGGCGCGCCGTTCTTGGGCGTCAAAGCTGCCTGTGGCCAGATCCTTCTCGTCAATGGTAAGCTTGAACATGCCTGTAGGGCGGTTTTCTGCCGGCTCCCGGCTGTTTCGGCCCGTCTTTCGGTTCATATGCGTCCTTCCTTTCCTATGGGCAGCACGCCGGCCTCTGTCACCAGCACATCCACCCTTCTGTCCTGCGGGCCCCGGGGCAGGCGCTCCAGCGCCAGTTCCCTGAAACACAGCCCTGCGGCGGTTCCTGAAAAACCCGCCAAAAAGCGGTCGTAATATCCTTTTCCGTAGCCCAGCCGGTATCCCTGCCGGTCAAAGGCTATGCCCGGCACCAGACAAAGGGCGCCCTCTCTCCGCCGCCAGGGGGCGCAGCGGCGGGGATCCGGCTCCCAAAGGCCAAAGCGTCCTTGCAGCAGCTCTTGGGGAGAGGTGACTTGGAAAAAGCCCATCGTCCCCTCTCCGTCTAAGCAGCGAGGGGCGTACACCTCTTTTCCCTCCGCCAGAGCCCGGGCAAACACCTTCCAGGTGTCCACCTCACTGCCCTTGCTCAAATAGAGAAGCACCTGCCGGGCCTTTTGATACGCCGGCAACGCCAGCACACCATCTCCCACAGCCCGGGACTTTTCCTCCCGCTGGGGTACAGCGTCCCGCCGGGCCAGCAGTTCTCTGCGCAGAGCGGCTTTCTCCTGCATTATGCCTCCCACTGGATGGAGGCCTGGATTTCTGCGGCTTTCTCGGGAGAGACAAGGGCCTCCACGAGAGCCAGGCCAAACTGGGTGGCCACGCCCATGCCCCGGGCGGTGAGGAACTGCCCGTCCCGCACCACGTAGCCTTCGCTGAGAAGGGCGCCGCCCTCCTGCAAATCCTTCTGGAAGCTGGGGAAGGCCGTGGCGTTTTTGCCCTGCAGCAGCCCCTTGTGGGCCAGGATAGAGGGCGCGGCGCAGATGGCCGCCACCAGCTTTCCCTGCTCCACACAGCGGTCCATGCAGCTTTGCACCGCCGGGGAAGCCTCCAGGTTGTGGGTGCCGGGCAGGCCCCCTGGCAGCACCATGGCCTCCAGTGCGGAAGCATCCACATCCTGGGCAGCCATGTCCGTCCGGACGCAGATGCCGTGGGAACCGGCAACCTCTTCGCCGGTAACGCCGGCCAGCTTTACGGTGAGCCCGGCCCGGCGCATCACGTCCACCGGGGCCAGTGCCTCCACCTCTTCAAACCCTTCCGCCAAAAACACAACAACCATCGCAAACCATCCTTTCCGCTCCACAGCTTTTACGAAAAACCGTACCGCAGTACGTAATAGATCACATAGACCCAGCTGAGCAGCCCATGGAAAATGGCCCACCCCACCGAGTGCCAATTGCAGTAGCTGATGACCATGGCAAGCACGCTGCAAAGCTGACGTCCTTCCACACGGTCTTTTCCACCACCGATCGCCTTCTGTCCGGTTCGTTCATGCAGGCTGCTCCTCTCTCACAGCAGGGGGGACACAGCCGCCAGCACCGCCTGATGGATTTCCTCCACGGGCAAGGGGACTTCGTCCTTGGCGCAGGGGATTTCCCGCCAGCCTAGACGCTGCCCGGCGTAGCGGGCGCACTCCCGGCAGGCGCGCAGAAATTCCAAGTGGCTTTCGTGAATATCCTTCTTCCCGCTGTCCCCGTGATAGCGCTCCAGCAGCAGCTTTTGGGAGACAGAAAGGGGCATGTCCAGATAGAGCACCAAATCCGGCCGGGGAATGCCCAGCTTTCCGTATTCAAAGTCCTCCACCCAGGCAAGGTAATTGTCCCACTCCTCTCGGGGCACCTTGCCCATCTGATACACCAGGTTGGAGGTGGCATACCGGTCGCAGAGAATCAGTTTTCCCTGGCGGTAGTCCTCTCCCCAATCCTTGCGGAAGCTGGCGAAACGGTCCACCGCGTAAAAGGCGCTGGCGGCGTAGGCGTTTACGTCCTCTGGGGCGCTGCCAAACTCCCCGCCCAGGTACATCTTCACCAAGGAAGAGGAGGGGGAACTGTAGTCGGGAAAGGTCACCTGACGCAGGGGCACCCCCTGACGGGCCAAGGCCTCTCCCAACAGCTGGGCCTGGGTGCCTTTGCCACTGCCATCCAGACCCTCCAGCACAACTAAACTCATGGTTTTCCTCTCCTTTCCAAGGTCCGCCGCCCCAGCTTTTCCGCGTGGGGACAAGGGGGAACCGTTTACAGCGCCTGAAATTTTTCCCGGACTTCCGCCATCTTCCCGCAGGACATCTTCCCCTCGGGGCAATTTCCCCGCAGGCAGGGCGGTCCCGCCTTCTCAAAGAGGTGGGGCGCCACCGCTTTGACCTCTTGGAGCATCTGGGTGGCCAGCTCCCGGATCTCCCACTGGGCGCGGTTGCAGCACCGGTGGGAGAAAAAGTTCAGCAAAGAGCGGGCGTTCATGGTACAGATCATCTTGGTGGCGCAGGCGTTGGGCAGCACAAAGCGGGCGTCCTCAATGGCCTTCTTTTCCGCTTTCCGGTTGGCGGCTTTCTCCGTCTCTCCCGCGGCCAAAAAGGCCTGCTTGTGCTTTTCCTTGAGCAGCTCCGTCAAGCGCTCGTAATGCTTTTGGTCTTCCTCCATGGCCCGGAGGAATTCCTCCTTGGCTTCCGGCACGGCCTCAATTTCCGGGGGCAGCACAAACGCAAAGCCGTCCTCCTTCACATAGCGCTGGCTCTGCACGCTGAAGGAGGCAATCCGGTGCCGGGTAATCTGCGCCAGCAGGGACCGGGACACCCCCTCGATGCCAAAGGTGAAGCTGGCGTGTTCGATGGGGCTTTCGTGACCGATGGACTGGAGCATCTCTAAAAAGGAGGCTGTTTTCTCCTCAGTGAGCCCCTCATACACGGTGTCAATATCTGCCGCCGCATAGCAGAGCTTGGCAGCGCAGGCCACCGTCTTCTCCGGCTCCGGCGTATAAGCCAGCAGTTTTACCTGCATTCCAACCACCCTTTCCACGTAGAAAAATTCATAGTCCTGATTATTATACCAAATTCCCCTGTGAGCCACAAGGGGTTGCGAAAAAAAGCGCCGAAGGCTTTGCTGCGGCCTTCAGCGCTTTCCTCACGGGCAGCCGGTCACTCCACGTCCCACAGCCTGCCCTCTTCTTCCAAAGCTTGGGACCAGTAGGCGTCAAACTGGTCCAACAGTTCCTCAACGCTGACGCGCCCTGCCAAAAGATCCCGCAGCCCTTGCTCTCCCAAGGTCTGGAATTCCTCCCAGGCCTGATACCGCATCGGCTCTTGGCCAAAGGCGTACAGATCGCTGCGCTCATCCACCAACAGGTTGGCAGAGAGGCCTTCCTCTTCCAAAGAGGGATCCAAAGTGGGAGCCTCCTTGTGCAGAGGCGGCAGGGAACACACCTTGGCAATGTGGGTGTTGTTGTCCGGGTTGGACAGGTAGAACAGAAAGTCTGCGGCATTTCCCTCGTGCTCCACCCACTTGGTCAGGGAAAACCCTGTGTACTGCTGGGAGAGGATGCCGATGCTCATCAAGCCCCGGGGATAGGGCGCCACAGCCACACTGCCCTCCTCCATAGCGGAGGAAATGCGCTGGTATTGGTCCTGCCCGGCCAGCAGCACAGCCGCATCCCCCTGCACGAAAGCTTCCACCGCCTGGTCTTCGGTCCACTCCAGGGACTGCTCCGCCACAGCGGAGGTCATCACGTCCACAAACTGCTCTGTGGCCGTGGCTGCGGCCTCCAGGGAAAAGAGGGTGCTGTGCTGGGAGGAGTCGCACAAATACGCCGCCGAGGTGTGGGCTGCCGGCGTCAAGCTGGTGGCGCTCCAAAGCACGCTGTCAAACACTTGCAGCAGCTTCTCCTTGCCGCCAAACACCAGGCACTCTCCCCGGTCCTGCAGCTTGTCCGCTGCGGCGATCAGGTCGTTCCAGGTCTGGCAGTAGACCCGGTCCTCCCCTTCCTTATCCTGGTTGTAGTCCTCAAACCAATCGCTCCGGTAGTAGAGCACATCCTGCTGCAGCACCGCAGGCAGCATATAGGCCACGTCCACACCCATGGAACGGATCACCTGGCGCGCAGCCAGGGTCAACCCGGTCACATCGTCCCAGATATCCACGTATTTGTCAATGTCCAGCAGCCAGCCGTTTTCCACAAACTCCCGCTGGTCCTGCCAGGAGACCTCGCACAGGTCAGCCTCTCCGGACTCCACCAGGCGCTCCATCTCCTCCCGGGTTTCCACCGTGCGGATTTGGATTTCTGTCTCCGGGTGATCCGCCATATATTTGGCGGCAATTTCCTCCAGCGCCTGGGTGCGCTCCTGGCTATAAAACAGCTCCGCCACCACCAAGGTGGTCGCTTGCCCGTCGTTTTCCAGAACAGCCGGCTCCTCTTCCGGAGCGGCATCCTCCTGGGAGGAGCTCAGGGAACTCTCCTCTTGAGAGGAGACAGCCTCCTGCTCCTGACAGCCGGACATGCTTCCGATCAGCATCAGGCCCGCTACAAGCAGCGCCCCTATTTTTTTATATACACCCTTCACGGACTTCCCATCCTTTCGCAGAATTACTTGGCACCCACAGGGAAAAAACCAAAAACCTTCCCGGCCTTTCTCCGGTTGTTCTATTATAGCGTCCCCCTGGCAAAATTACAAGCACAACCGCTCTCTGCGCCCAGAACCGTCCCACAAAAGAAAAGGGGCCGCCGTTTTTTAAAACGGCAGCCCCTGGATTTTCTTTTACACCACTTTCACATACTCCGGCTTGCGCTCCTTGGGCTGGGGCGCTGGGCCTTCCCCATACCCCAAGGCGATAGAGCCCACGCCCCGCAAGGTGGTGGGCAGGCCCCACTCCTCCAGCAGCGCCTTGCCCTCGGGAAGCTCAAACATCTCCCGCTCCCCGTGGATCCAACAGGAGGAGAGGCCAACGGCATGGGCCGCCTGCATCATGGTCGCCAGCACGCAGGAGCCGTCCTCCACACAGGTGCCCCGGGAAGAATCCGCCAACACCAGCACCACCGTGGGCGCCCCGTAGTAGGGGTCCTGCTCGCCGCCACGGGCTTTCTTATTCAGCTCTTCCACCGCCTTGCGGTACTTGGGGCTTTGGACCGCCACAATCACCGGGGACTGCAGGCCCATGCCCGTGGGGGCCCAGGTGCCTGCCTCTGTCACAGCGGCCAGCTCCTCCGGGGTGATCTGTTCCGGACGGTACGCCCGCACGCTCCGACGGGTTTTCAGCAAATCCAGCATTTTGTTTTCCATGGCAAACGCTCCTTTCCAAAAGTTGAGACAGCCCCAGCTAGGGGCGCACTCCCATTTCTCCTATACTTCCTTGCTAGTATACCATTCTTTCAAAACCTGCTCCAACCTTTTCCCTGTCTCCGACAAAGCTCAAGAGCTTTACAGAGACTCCGCCGCAGCCAGCAGCCGCAGCACAAGGGCCGCTGTTCCCACATTGTAGCCGCAGCAGGCAAACAGCCCTTCTCCCTGGCGGTTGACTAGCAGCGCCAAGGGCAGCCGGTCCGGATCTTGGAACATACGCCGGGCCAAAGTGGGCACCGCTTCGGAAAAAGTGGCCTTCCACACCTGGGCGCCGGGCAGGGCCTTCAAGGTTTGGGCCAAGGTGGGATCCTCCCGCTGCTCCCAGGCCTCCACCACGAAAGCCAGCCCGCAGCCTGTTTGTTTCAACGCGCCGGCCTGTTCCCGCAGTTCGTTGAGCAAGTGTTCTGTCGGTTCCCGGTTCACCTCCAAAAAGAGGAGCAGCGTAAACCTCTCCCGAGAGAACAGCGTCTGCCCTGTCTGGGTTTTTCCTTGGATATCCTCTAAGACAAACGCCGGCAGGGGGCAGCGCTCCAACATCTCCTGGGGCGTTCCCTCGCGAAAAGCCAGGGAATGGATGCGCTCCTCCCCCGCTTGGAGGGAAAAGTCTTCCCAGCGGGCCAACTGGCACCCATTGGGGAGACGAGTCACGGTCCAAAGCCGGTACCGGCCTGGGGCCAGGGAAAGCTTCTTCTCCTGGCCGGCCCCCAAGTCAGCCCCGGAAAGGACCTGCCAGCCCTCCGGATCTCTCCGGGAGAGGGTGTAGTCCTGTCCGGAAGCAGCCCCGCGCTGGGCGGGAGCCCGCAGACAAAGCCGAGCGGTTTCCTCTCTCCCCCACAGGGGATGAAAAGCGCCCTCTTTCCAAAACCGAGGGACGCCGTCCTGCACCAGGGCCGGAATGCCCAACGTCCGGCAGGCGGCACAGAACAGCAGCCACTGCCCCTGTTTGGTGGCGCCGCCCACCTGCAGCATGCCCGCAGGCGTCCCCCACAGGGCGGCGTAGGCTTGGAGGCACAAAGGCGCCCGCTCCTTCACCCAGTCCCACAGGGCAGCGGGATCCTCCCGGAAGCGGCTTGCCTCCTCCGGAGCAAAGCAGCTGCCCAGCAGCTGCCGCCAGGGGGTGAGCACCTCCCAGCCCACCCGAGGGGAGAGCAATCCCTGGGAGAAACACGGCTCGGGCACCTGGTTTTCCCAGGAAAAGGCCTCCAAGCTGTCCTCCAGCAGCGCAGGATCCACCGGCACCGCCCGGTCCTTTTCCGTCAGGGTATCCCAGACCCGGCCGAAAGCGCCGGTGGGTGCAGGGGATTGGGAGGCCTGCCTGCGCCGGGCTTTTTCCTCCCGCAGGGCGGCGGCACGGTCCAGGGTTTCCCGGCGCCAAACTCTCTGCGCTTGTGTCAGGGAAAGCACGGAAACACCCCCGTCCTCCGGTGGGAAAAAGGTGAGCTCCGGTCCGGTTGAGGAAAGGTCCTCCCCCAGCCGCAGGGTCAAGCGCTCCTCGTGGGGTTCCAGGATTCCCTCCCCACCGGCGGAAAACGCGCCTTCCTGCCAAGCGGACACCAAAACGGTGCCCTGTCCCAGAGGCAGGCTGACCGTTCCCTCTTCCTCTGTCCGCAGGCGTGCCACCTCTCGGGGCGCTCCCATATTCAGCACGGAGAAGGACACCACCGCACCGGCCACAGGGGCGCCGTCCGGGGCGAGCACCTGCACGCGGACAGGCTTGACCGCCCCATACCGAGGCGTCAGGTTTTCCCAGGCCACCCCCTCTTCCACCGCCCAGCAAGCGGGATCTGTCTGAGGAAAGAGAAAGGCCGCCTCTTCTTTGGTTCCCTGCACAAAGGCGCGGGTGTGCACCAGCACGGCCCGGGCCGCCGCATGGGTAAACCATCCCCGGTCTAGCACCGGCTCCGGCTCACAGGCCCCCAAGTAGCGCCACTTCCGCCCGTCAAAGGCCTCCACCCAGGCGTGGTTGTCGTCGCAGTGTGACCACCAGGGGGCATACACCTGCCGGGCGGCAATGCCCACACTTCGCAAAGCTGTCACCAAAAAGGTGGACTCCTCCCCACAGCGTCCCCAGCCGCACCGGTACACCTGCAGGGGCGAGGCGGTGCGCTCATCGGTGGAACGGTAGGTGGCCTCTTCCGCGCACCAACGGTTCACCTCTAGGATGGCCGCTTCCAGGGAAAGACCCCGCACCCGGGACTCCAGCCTCTCCCGAAACAGCCCCCGGCAGTCTGCCAGCTCCTCTGTGTTGACCCGGGGATAGAGCACGTCCTTGAGGAACCGGTGCTCCGGCAGGGCGGCACACCAGGAAAACGACCGCCGGGCGTCCAAGGCCTGCCGTACGACCTGGAGGAAAAAGCGGGGAGCATAGTCTCCCACATCCGGCAGGGGCAAGGTGGCATACAGGTATTGCAGCAACACCCGCTCCTGGGAAGAGCACGAAAGAAGAAGGGCTTGGATCTCCTCCCGGCGGGCCCCAAAGGAATCTATTCGCCGGGAGAGCTGGGTCTCACTGTAGGCCTGTAGGGCTTGGGACCAGCTCATATCCCCGTCAACTCCTTTCGGGCCGCCCGCACCGCCTCCCGGTCCGTGCGCCAGATTTCATATTCGCTCAAGGAGGGCAGCCCCATGCTGACCCCCTCTTTTCGATAGCGCATGCCGCTTTCCACCACTTTTTTCCCGCTCATGTGAAAGGCCCGGGCCTGGGGAAGCACCTGGCGCACCTGCCGGATGGCGGAGGCTTGAATGCCCGCGCCTAAAAGCAGCTCCACCTCTGCCCGCAAGTCCCAGAGCTGCTGCAAAAGAGGCAGCCCTTCCAGACAGCTGTTCTGCTGGCCCGAGGTGAGAATGGCGTCCACGCCCAAGGCCCGGCACTGCTCCAGAGCGGCAAAGGGGTCCCGGCACAGGTCAAAGGCCCGGTGCAGTGTGAATTTTTTCCCTGCCCGGTGGGCCAGCTTTACAAACCGCTCCAGCACAGGCAGATCCAAGTCTCCCTCCGGCGTGAGAAAACCGGACACCAGCGCGTCCGCTCCCTGTTCCAGCAGGGCGGCGGCGTCCTCCTCCAACAGTTTCAGCTCCTCTGGGGTGTAGAGAAAATCCCCAAACCGAGGGCGGAGCAGTGTATGGACAGGAAGCCCTGTTTCCGCCTTGACACGGCGCACCAGGGAGAGGGCCGGCGTGGTGCCACCAATGGGCAGGTTGGCGCACAGTTCCAGACGGGTGGCGCCCCCCTCCTTTGCCTGCAAGGCCGACTCTAGGCTGTCCACACACACTTCCAAAACAAAGGGTTCGTTCATGGGCTCACTCCTTCAAGGTGATTTCCAGCACGGTGTCCACTGGATCCGGCAGCACCGGGTCCTCCCCCAGGTCAGCGAACACCAGATCCGGATAGTCACTGTGCACCCAGCTGGTGGACAGGGGCACCTCCGCTCCCGTGGCCAGCAGGCGCACGCGGGCAATCTGTTCCTTCTTCAGGCCCGGCAGGGGCATGGGGCCAACGGTGTTTTCAAACAGGTGGTAATACAGCGTATTCCCCTTGCGGGTGAACCGGCCGTTGTCCGGCTTGTCCAAGCCCGCCTTGCCACAGCCGTAAATGCTCTGGCTGTTGCGGCCCATCCAGGCGCCGATCTGCTGCAGGATCTCCAAGGACTGGGGCGGGATATTGCCCCGGGCGTCCGGGCCCACATTCAGCAGCAAGTTGCCTCCCTTGGAGACGCACTCCACCAGCTTTTTGATCAGCATGGGAGCAGGTTTGAAGAACCGGTCCCGCTCGCAATAGCCCCAGTGGTTGTTCATGGTGACGCAGGCCTCCCACACCATGTCCCGGCCTTCCTTGTCCTGGATGCCCTGGGGCGGGATGATCTGTTCCGGGCTGACAAAATCCCCGTGGTAGGGGGTGGGGTCCCCGGTCCAAAGGGAGCCGAAGCCCTCGCCGCTGACTTCCAGCCGGTTGTCGATGATCACATCGGGCTGCAGCTGTCGCACCATGCGCACCAGCTCCGTGGCCTTCCAGGTCTCGCCCCGCATCACATAGTTTTCGTTTTCATAGGAAAAGTCAAACCACAGCACGTCCAGCTTTCCGTAGTTGGTGCACAGCTCCCGCACTTGGTTGTGCATGTAGGTGAGATACCGGTCAAAATCCCGGTTCTCATTGCCGTAAGCAGGGTTGTTGCGCATGGGGTGGTTTTTGTCCCCGTAGTGGGGGAAGTCCGGATGATACCAATCCAGCAGGGAAAAATACAAACCCACCTTCAAGCCTTCCCCTCGGACCGCTTCCACAAATTCCCGGACCAGGTCCCGGCCGCACCGGGTGTTGGTGGACTTAAACTCTGTGTACTGGGAGTCGAACAGGCAAAAGCCGTCGTGATGCTTGGCGGTGAGCACCACATACTGCATGCCGGCCTCTTTGGCAGCCCTGGCCCACTTTTGGGGATCGTAGTCCACAGGGTCAAACTCCTCAAAGTAGGGCATGTAGTCCTCCTTGGGCATTTCCTCCACACTGCGCACCCACTCCCCCCGGGCGGGAATGGCGTACAGCCCCCAGTGGATAAACATGCCAAAACGGGCTTGCGTGTACCAAGCCACGCGCTTTTCATAGGCCTCTCGGTCGAAACAACTCATAAAAACTTCTCCTTCCCTGGGGCCTTGGCCCCGCATATAGCTTTACTATAGCACAGGGCCCACCGGATGAAAAGCGCTTTTTTCAAAAACCCGGGCCTTGCACGGAAAGAGAAATTCCGCTATACTGGTGCTAACATCACAGTGCCTTTGACACGGGAGGTTTTTGGATGGAAAAGAAAAATTGGATGAGCGGCCTTTTATCAGAGCGGCGGGTGGGCATTGCTTGCTGTGTGCTGCTGGGGTTAACCCTTCTGCCAATGGCAGTTCTCTCTGTTTATAATCATCCTTGTTCTGACGATTACAACTACGGCCTGTATGTGGCCCAAGCGGTGCGAGAGGGCGGCTCCCTGTGGGACGTGCTGGCCGCTGCAGCCCGGAAAACGGCGGAGATCTACACCAGCTGGCAGGGGACCTTTTCCGCCGTTTTTCTCATGGCGCTGCAACCCGCTGCTTTTGGGGAGAGTTTTTACGCTTTGACCCCCTGGCTTATGGTGGGATCCTTGGTGTTCTCCACCTTTTTCTTCTTAAAAGAGGTCTGCGTGCGCCGCCTGGGCATGAGCACCTGGGCCTGGGTAATGGTCTCCTGTGCCCTGAGTTTTTTCATGGTACACTTTGCCCCCGACCCTTTCGAGGGCTTCTTCTGGTACAATGGCTCCCTGTTCTACACCTTTTTCCACAGTGTGATGCTATGCGCCCTAACTTTCGCTCTCAAATTTTTACGGGCTCCCACTTTGGGACGTTCTCTGGCCTGCGCCTTGATAGCAGGAGGGCTGTGCTTTTTCGTGGGCGGGGGCAATTACCCAACCGCTTTGCTCACTTGTGTCCTGTTGCTAGGAGGCTTCCTCTGGACCCTATGGAAACACTTACCTCTCTCCCGCAGGCTAGGAAGCCTGCTCTTCTTCCTCCTGGAGCTGGCAGCCTTCGGCATCAGCATTTTGGCCCCAGGCAATAGCGTTCGCCAATCCCACTTTGAAAGCCATCCCGGTGCAGTGAAGTCCATCCTGTTAGCGCTGGGAACCGCTGTGCGGAACATCACCGAGTGGACTACCCTGCCCTTGCTTCTTGCTTTGCTGTTTTTGTGCCCCCTGTTTTGCAAGTGCGCTAAAAAGCTCTCCTTCCGGTTTCCCCTGCCGGGGTTGGCTCCCGTGGCGGCGGTGTGCCTGCTGGGGGTGCTGATGACGCCCCCCATCTACGCCATGACCAATACAGGAGCCGGCCGCACCCAAGACCTGTACTACGACGCCTTTTGCCTGCTGGCAGCAGGCGTGGTCTTCTATCTCTGCGGATGGCTCACCCATTTGCCTGCGGCAAAACGTGCACCCCAAAAGGCGCGGGAAATTTCAGCCGCTTTTTTCCTCTCTGTGGCCCTCTTCTTTGTGCTCTCCGTGTGCTGCACGGAAGGATTTGTGGACTTGACCGGGGTCAGCGCTTTGCGTTCCCTGATCAGCCGGGAGGCCCAAGCCTACGACGCCCAGGTGGATGCCCAAGTCGCTCTGTTGGAGGATCCTTCTCTCACCGACGTGGTGCTGGAACCTGTCACTTACCGGCCGGATCTGCTGATGCCCGAAGCTGTACCCATGCTCAGCGAGGACCCGGAAAACCAGGTCAACCAGCGGGTGGCAACCTTTTACGAAAAAGACTCGGTGCGGGTTTCTGCAGCAAACCCATGATCCAGCCCTTCCGAAAACAAGTGGCCGGCGCAAACCGCAGAGAGGGCGGAACTTGCTCCGCACCTGACAGACCCTACTCTCCGGGTTCTTTTGGCAGGCGGTTCGCTGTTTGCAGAAACCGCGGTCCTTCGGAGAAGGTGACACGATTCAGGCTTTTTATGTACCCCTGGTAGAACCAGGGGTTTCTTATACCTAAAGGCAGCAACAAAAAGGACACCTAAGCGCAACGCTTAGGTGTCCTTTTCTGTGGGGAAACCTCGCAGGATGGGGAGGTTTATTTCTCGTCCGACTTACGGATCTCCGCCCGCTTGATCTTGCCGCCGATGGTCTTGGGCAGCTCGTCCACATATTCAATCACACGGGGATATTTGTAAGGGGCGGTGGCGTGCTTGACGTGGTTTTGCAGTTCCTTAGTCAGCTCGGGCGTACCTGCAAAGCCCTTGGCCAGCACGATGGTGGCCTTGACCACCTGACCGCGAATGGGGTCCGGAGCACCGGTGATGGCGCACTCCACCACAGCCGGGTGCTCCAACAGGGCGCTCTCCACCTCGAAGGGTCCAATACGGTAGCCGGAGCACTTAATCACATCGTCGTTGCGGCCCACAAACCAGTAGTAACCGTTGCTGTCCCGCCAGGCCACGTCCCCGGTGTCGTAGTAGGCGCCGCCCAGCTTCTCCTGGGTCATCTCCGGGTTTTTAAAGTAACCGGTAAACAGGCCCACCGGGGGATGGTTTTTCACATCCATCACGGCGATGGTGCCCTCTTCGCCGTCCTCGCAGATATTGCCTTCACTGTCCACCAGGTGGATGTCGTACAGGGGCGAGGGCTTGCCGGTGGAACCGGGGATGGGCTCGAACCACTGGAAGTTGGCCAGCATCACCGAGCTCTCCGACTGGCCGAAGCCTTCGTACAGCTTTAAGCCCGTGAGATCCAGCCACTTTTTAAACACTTCCGGGTTTAGGGGCTCGCCGGCAATGCAGCAGTGGTGGATGCTGCTCAGGTCGTACTTGGTCACGTCCTCCTGGAGCATAAACCGGAACATGGTGGGAGGCGCACAGAAGGTGGTCACCTTGTACTTTTCCAGGTGCTCCAACAGGTGGCGGGGGTTGAACTTGGCCTCCATGTCGTAACAGAAGATCACCGCGCCACAGACCCACTGGCCGTAGATCTTGCCCCAGCCGAACTTGGCCCAGCCGGAGTCGGACACGCTCATGTGCAGCTTGTTCTCCTCCACCTGCTGCCAGTACTTGGCGGTGACGATGTGCCCCAGGGGATAGGAGAAATTGTGCCGCACCATCTTGGGCATCCCCGTGGTGCCGGAGGTGAAGTACACCAACATGGTGTCGTCCCAGCGGGTGGCCTCTTCCCCAGTGGGGCGGGGGAACTCATCGGAGAATTTTTCCATCTCCTCGTTCAGATCCAGCCAGCCCTCTCGCTGCTCCACCACCAGGATTTTATTTTGCAAGGTGGGGATGTCGCCCTGGGCGGCCTCCACCTGCTCCATGACAAAGGGGTCGTTGACGCACACCACGGCACACACCTTGGCGGCGTTGCCCCGGTAGACAATGTCCTTTTTGGTCAGCTGCAAGGTGCCGGGGATCAGCACCGCCCCCAGCTTGTGCAAAGCTGTGGCGCACACCCAGTACTCCCACCGGCGGCGAAGAATGAGCATGACCACGCTGCCCTTCTTCACCCCCAGGCTCTTGAAGAAGTTGGCGGCCTTGTTGGAGAGACGCTTGATGTCGGTGAAGGTGAAGACCTTCTCGTTGTCCTCTTCGTCACACCAGACCAGGGCTTTTTTCTCCGGCTCAGCCTCGGCCCAGGCATCCACCACATCAAAGCCGAAGTTGAAATCCTCCGGCACGTTCACCCTATAATTTGCTTTAAAGTCCTCGTAGGAGTCAAACTCGATGCGGGGAAGGAATTTTTTCAGTAAGTAATCCATGGGTAACACATCCTTTCACATCCAAGGGCGCTTGGTCCCTGCTTGAAATACCAAGGGGAGAAAGCTGCCAAACACCAGATTTTGCAGGAGTTTTCCACTTTTTCCCAGGAGGGAGTGGAAAAACTCGCCTACTCGCCAGTTGTTCAGCCAACTCTCTTCTTTTCCGACCTGCGGTCCAAGGGGCACACGCCCACTTAAGAGGCCAGCCGCTTATTCGGCGATGACCGTGACAAACCGGGCCTTTACATCGCCGCCGCAGCGCTGGCCGTGGGGCAACGTGGGGTTGAAGTAAATGGAGTCCCCGGCGGTGAGGGTGAACTCCTTGTCCCCAATGACCACAATCACCGTGCCCTCCAGCACCAGGTTAAATTCCTGGCCGCTGTGGGTGATGAGCCCCGCAGGTTTGTCGCTGGGCTCCAAGGTGACCAGCAGGGGCTGCATCACCTTGTCGGCATAGCGGTAGGCCAGATCCTCAAAGTGGTACTCCGGATTCCGGTTGACCACCCGGCCGTGGCCCCGGCGTACAATGTGGTACGTATCCAACCGGGCGGGGTTTCCTGTGAGGATCTCCGCAAAGTCTACGCCAAACTTGTTGGCAATTTCATAAATCAAGCTGATGGGGATGTCCTTTCCATCCTGTTCGTAGCCCCGGTATACCTCCGGATCCAGTTTCAGTTCCGCAGCCAAACGCTCTACGGTGTAGTCGCTGGCTTCCCGCAGCTCCCGCAGACGGGAGCCGATCTCGTTGATTTCCTGCATGACGCACGACTCCTTTGCATGTATTTCGATCTTTTTCTCTCGATTTGTGTATTATAGCACTGTAAAGCGCTATCCGTCAACAGCACCCCACACAGCTGTGGCATTTTCCAGCTCTGCCGCCGTTTGTTCCGCCTGCAAATAGTCGGAGGAGTAGAGAATGACGCCCCGGCACCCTGCCTGCAGCGCCTCCTCCGCCTGCAGGGCCAGGATGTTGTCCCTGCCCAGCCAGGTGCCCTCGTCCGCATCGGACCCAGCCTTATAGAGCGCCAGCCCCACGTACAGGGAAAGCTCTGGGTGCTGGGGCAAAGCGGTCCACTGCTCCAGGGCCTGCTGATAGGGCAGGGCTTCGTTTGCAAAGCTGTAATAGAGCTGGGGAGCCAAATAGTCCACATACCCGGGCACCGCTGCCCATGTCTCCACATCGGCACCCATGGCCTGATCGTTTTGGATATTCCCCTGGGGAGAAATGCCAAACACCACGTCCTCTTTCACCGCCTTGATACTCTCGTACACCTGGGACACCATGGCGTTGATATTGGCCTCACGCCACTCTGCCAGAGCCAGAGGTTCCTCCACCCCTTGGGTGTAGGACTCATAGGCGGCGCTGTCCAAAGCGGGATCCTCCGCCGGATAGAAATAGTCGTCAAAGTGAATGCCGTCCACGGGATAGTTTTCCACAATCTCCGCCGCCCCCTGGGCAATCAGAGTGCGCACATAAGGATAGGCGGGGTTGAAATACACCCCTCCCTCCCACTCCATAAAATACTGGGGGTACTCCTCCCCCAGCGTCACATAGGGGTTGTTGTCCGCCAGAGCTGCGGGGGTCTCCGCTGTTTTTACCCGCAGAGGGTTGATCCAGGCGTGAAATTCCATGCCCAGCTGGTGGGCGGTGTCGATCATAAACTGCAAAGGGTCATACCCGGGGTCTTGTCCCTGGACGCCTGTGAGAATGTGGGACCAGGGATAGTAGGCGGAGGGATACAGGGCGTCGGAAAAGGGCCGCACGTGCACAAACAGAGCGTTGATTCCCTTTTCCTGGGCGGTTTGGGCGATCTGCCTGTAATTTTCCTCAAAGGCCTCCTGGGTGTGCTCCGCGGTGTCCAGGGAGAAATAGGGAACCCACACCCCCACCAGGGTTTCCTCCTCCGCCTCCCCGGTCTGGGAGGCGGAGGAGGAAACCGCGCTGGAGGACGCCTGGCCGCTCTCCTTTACAGCCCGCTCCCCGCCAAAGAGCCACACGCCCGCCACCGCGGCCAGCAGCGCCGCCCACAGCACCAGGTACCAATATTTTCGAAGAGAAAGCTTCCGCATAGGCCGTCCTTTCCAGCGGCCGGCCTTTCTTGACAGCCGCCGCCATTTGGAGTATGATCCCTACTAAGATACTGTATCTCTATGCGGCCCTGTCCGGGCCTATGACGGGAAAGGAGTCCTCCTATGAAACCCTATCGCTTCCTTTTGCTGGACGCAGACGGCACCCTGCTGGACTTTGACCAGGACATGCTCCACGCCTTCCAGGCCACTTACGCCGCTTGTTTTGGCTCCCAGCGGCCCTACGCTCCCGCTCTGTTGGAAACCTACGAGACCTGCAACAACCGGTGGTGGGCCAAGCTGGAGCGGGGGGAGTGCACCAAACCCCAGCTTTTCGTGGGACGCTTTACGGACTTTCTGGGGGAGACAGGCCTGACCGGGGACCCGGAAACCATCAACCGCACCTACTTCGAAAATCTGGCCCAGGGCGGGGCCCTGCTGCCCGGCGCCCTGGAGCTGGTGCGAGACCTCTCTGAAAACTATCAGCTCTACATCGTCACCAACGGCAACGCCGTCAGCCAGATGTCCCGGCTGGAGCGCTCCGGCCTGCTGCCCTATGTGCAGGACGTGTTCGTCTCGGAGGACGCCGGCGCGGCCAAGCCGGATGTGCGCTACTTTGATTACGCCTTTTCCCGCATCCCCGGCTTTGAAAAAGAGCGGGCCCTGCTCATTGGGGACTCCCTCACCTCGGACATGCTGGGCGCCCAAAACGCGGGGATAGACTCCCTGTGGTACTGCCCCCAGGCGCTGCGCTACCACCCAGAATGGGAAGAAGAGGCCCAAAGGCTCTCTATCACCTACCGGGCGGGGAGCTTCGAGGAGATCCGCCAGTTGCTGCTGTAAGCGGCGGGAAACTCCCTCTCTTTTGCGGACAAAAAACGGCATCCTCCTGAGGAATGATTCCCCGGCGGATGCCGTCTCTTATTTCGTTTTAACTTAGCCGCACCTCCATGCCGTCGTACACATACTCCGGCGGGATGGATACGGACAGGGCAATGGGGCTGTCCAAATTTACAGCCTCATAGACGAAGGTGACCCCCTCCTCCATGGGCATATAGTTGAGTACGGTCATCTGCCGCAGCACATACCGTTTGCCCCAAGGGCCGTCCTGCTGCTCCACATAGTTGAGCAGCAGCCCATCTGCCCCTTCCAGCAGGGCGCTGTCGGGCACCCTGCCCTTTTCTGCGGTGATCAATTCCACCAAGGGCAGACTTTCCACATACCCCGTCTGGCTGTATACCGTGGCCCCGATGACCACCGCCAAATACAGAGCACCGGCGCAGGACACGATCACCCGGCGCAAGGTTTTCCACTTTTCCGATTTCATGCGCTCCCTCCTCACGCCTTTACACCGGACAACGCGATGCCCTCCGTGAGATAGTCCTGTCCCAGGAAAAACACCAGCAGCGCCGGGATGAGGTAGAACACGGACACCGCAAAGAACATGCCGGGATCTCCGGTGACCACATTCCCCAGGTACACCGACAGGGGGTTGTCGTAGGTCTGCTTCAGGAACACCACCGCCTGGTCCACAATGTTCCAGTTATCCGCAAACAGCAGCACCAGCAATGCCGCCAAGACCGAGCTCAAATTGGGCCGGACAATGTACCAGTAGGTTCGAAAGGCCCCCGCCCCGTCTAAGGACGCCGCCTCCATACACTCTTTTGGGAAGTTCTTCAGCTGCTGCCGGATGAGAAACACCCCCAGAGGGTGGAACAGCGCCGGCAGAATGATGGCCAAATAGCTTTCTCGGATGTGCAGCCAGCCCGCCACGATAAAGTTGGGCACCAACAAAATCTGGGTGGGCATCAGCATCACAATGATATAGGCAAAGTACACGGCCTCCTTATACCGCCAACGCATGTTTTCCAACGCGTAAGCCGCCAAGGGCGCCAAAATGCACTGTCCCACCAGCACCGGCACCACCAGCAGCACCGAATTCCAAAACATGCGCAAGTATTCCGGGCTGTTGAACAGAAGCTCCCGGTACTGCTCCAAAGTGGGCTGCTCCGGAATCAGCCCAAACCGCACAAAATGGATGCCGCTGGAGGTGAAGTCTCCCTGGTTGGCCTCCGTCACCTCTGCCGTGTACCGGCTGACAATCTCCTCCCCGCTCATAAAGGAGCTGGCAATCGTAAACAAAAGGGGAAAGATGGCCGCTGCCGCAGCCAACACCACAAACACCGTGGCCACTACCCGCCCTTTTTTCACAAGCTCCACCCCCTCACTGGTAGGCGTCGGTGACGCGCTTTTGGGCGTAGAACAACACCAACAGCACCACCCCGATCACCAAAAACAAAATATACGCCGCGCTGGAAAGCTTTTGCATATTGAGGGACAAAAACTGGTTATTCATATAGTGCTGCAGCATGTAGATATCCGGGCTGGGATAGGCTCCGTAGAGCATGTACACCTCCTTGAACACCTTAAAGGAGTTGACAATGCTCATGAGCAGCACCACAAAGGTGGTGGGGCTTAAATAGATCCAGGTCACGTTCCAAAATTGGGCCCAGGCGCCTGCCCCTTCCAGCTCCATCTGCTCGTAATAGGTTTTGGGAATCCAGTTGAGTCCCGACCAAAACAGCACAATGTTATAGCTCACATTCTTCCACAGGAACACCACCACCAGCACCCCCATGGCCCACTGGTTCTGGCTCACCCACACGTGGGAGAATCCCAGCTGCAGCAGAAACTTTTGCCAAAGGCCGTTGTTGTCGAAAAGGACTTTCCAGAAGTAGACAATGGTCCCGGAAGGCACCACCAAAGGCAACAGCAGCGCCAAGGTGGCAGGGATCCGCCCGCGTTTCATCTTCTGCAAACACAGGGACAGCAGCAGGGCCACCACCATGCCTAAAGGCACAGAGATGCCAATAAACACCGCCGTGTTCCATGCCGCGCTCTGAAACAGCTCGTTGGAAAGGGTGTCCGCAAAATTCTGCAATCCTACAAACCGCTTGGTCCCCATGTTGTCGATCAAGGCGTAGTACAGGGAGTATCCAAAGGGCACCACATAAAACAGCAGCACCCCTAAAAGGCTGGGCAAAAGAAGCACTCAGTAAGCGATAGTTTTTCTTCTCATCCGCAGCCCCTCCCTCATCTTTTTGAATTTATAGAAACTTTATAAAAAATAAAACAATACCTGAATAACTTATGTACAATTGAATTATAGCACCTTCCCCTTCCTCTGTCAACGAAATAGAAAAAAGAGAAAAACTTCCTGAGAAAACTTTTTCCTTCTATCCAGGTAGCACTCAAAAGTATTTTCACAAATTTAACAAAAAAGACCTGGATTTTCCCCCTTGTTCCTGTTACAATGAGTGCAAATCGGACCAAAAGGAGGGTTTGCCATGGGTGCAGCCGCTTTTGCCCGCATCCTAGCGGGCCAGCCAATCCGAACAAATCAACAGCCGCTGAGAAGGAGCCGGCGCCATCGCGCCTGCTCTTGCCCACAGCGGCTGTTTTCTTTTTTGTAAGAAAGGAGTAATGACCTATGATCCCCTGCAGCTCCACCTGCGACCGCTACTGTGAAGGCTGCCATAAGACCTGTGCCAAGTGGAGGCTTCTGCAAGCCAAAAACCGTTTGGAGCGCCAGAGAAAAAAGGATTACCTCCAGTATTACAACCAGGTGAACAGCACGGTGCTCCGGCAGTTCCGCAGCCTGCAGCCCCACTCTTACTACCGGTAAGAAAACTCTTACATAACGAAAAAACTCCTTTGCCTTTGAAGGAAACAGGAAAAGGGGCTGTTGCTTTCTGCAACAGCCCCTTTTTTCTTGGCTTCTGTTCCCGCTGGTTCCTCTCTTCCTGCAGAGAAAGTCTTCAGAAAACAGCGCCCTCAGCCGGGAACCTTTTATAGATATTGGTTGAACTCAATCCGTTCCCGGTTGGGCCCCAGAATCGTGAAAAAACGCACTCCGTTTTTCCAGAAAGGCAAAAATTCAATGCCGTCGCTGACCACGGGATAGCCCAGCTTTTGCACCTGGGCGTACACCGCGTCTACGTCCGTCACATCCAGAGCCAGATGATCGATGGCCCCCAGGCGCATTTCCGCCCTCCCGTTTTCGTAGACCTCCAGGGTCAAATCGCCCAGCCGCAAAAAGGAGACGTCCTCCCCGGCTTGCTCGTTGCGGGTGGCGTATATTTCCTCAAATCCCAGGCTCTCGTAAAAAGCCCGAGTCTTCTTCAAATCGTTGGTGGGGAGTCCCACGTGCTGCAGGCCCTTCACCCATTGGCCACATGTGCTCATTGTCCTTCACTCTCCTGTTTTGCCGGCTGCCAGCCCTCTTTTAAGGCTGCCACAATCTCATCGGTCTGCATGCCCCGGGAACCCTTTATCAACAGGGCATCCCCCTGTTGCAGGTGCGCCTGCAGCCAGGCAATCGCCTGCTGGTTTTCCGGGAACCACAGCCCTGCGTCCCCATAGCCGGCCACAATGTCCTGCGACAGAGGCCCCACGCCAAGCACCAGGTCCACGCCCTTCTGCCGGGCGTATTCCCCCACCTCCCGGTGGCCCTGGCGGGAAAAATCTCCCAGTTCCAGCATATCGGCCAGCACGGCGATCCGGCGGCCCGGCACCTGGCGGGTTACAAGCACATCCAAAGCGCTGCGCATGGAGTCCGGGCTGGCGTTGTAACTGTCGTCAATGAGCACCAAGCCGTTTACCTCCAGCACCTGCTGCCGCATGGCCGGGGATTTGTAGGCAGAGAGAGCCCGCACCGCATCTTGGGCAGGCACTTCCAAAAAGCGGGCCACCGCCATAGCGGCCAGGGCGTTGCGCACGTTGTGCTCCCCTGCGGCAGGGACAAACAGCTCTGTCTTTTCTCCCGTGGGAGAGGTGCAGGTGAAAAACGTGCCCTTGTCCGCCTCCCGCAGATCGGAGCCCCGCCAATCGCACTGGGGTCCCAGGCCAAACGTGACCACCTTGTTCCCCAGGGTCTCCCGCAGGGTGGGAAGCAGGTCGTCGTCCCCGTTGACAAACAGGGTGCCGCTCCAAGTCAGGTAGTCGGCAATATGGGCCTTTTCCTGGAGGATATTCTCCCGGGTCTTCATAAACTCAATGTGGGAGACGCCGATGTTGGTCATCACAGCGCAGGTAGGCTTCACCACAGCGGCGATGCGTGCCATCTCCCCGGGCATACTGACGCCCATCTCCACCACGGCGGCGGTGTGTTCCTTTTTCAGGCCGCACACGGTGATGGGCACCCCCACCTGGCTGTTTTGGTTGCCGGCGGTTTTCAGCACCCGGAACTTGGCCGTCAAAGCCTGGGCCACCATCTCCTTGGCCGTGGTTTTCCCCACGCTGCCGGTGATGCCCACCACGGGGATGGAAAACTGCTCCCGGTACCAGGCGGCAGCCTTTTGCAGGGCCTCCCGGCAGTCTTTGACCAAAACCAAAGGCTTTTCCCCAGGGGGAAGGGGATGGTCCGTAAAGGACGCCGCTGCGCCTCCTTCCAAGGCGGCGGCAATGTAGGCGTGGCCGTCGGCCCGTTCCCCTCGAATGGGCACAAACATGGCCCCGGCCTTGGCTTGGCGGCTGTCTGTGAAAAAGGAAGTGATCACCGTCTCCTCCGCCCCGCAGAGCAGCTGCCCGCCGGTCGCTTTTACTATGTCAGAAAGTTTTACTCGCATAGGCCCTCCCAAATTTTCTTTTTGCAGGCGGCTTGGCGCCTGTTCTTTACGCCAGGGAACCCATGGGATCCCAAGGCTCCAGCTGGATGGGCTCCTGCTCCAGTTCCGCCGCCTGCTCCGGGGGCAAATACTTCTTATTGACCACCACCTGGTAGGTGTACTCGCTGAACCACTCATCGCTCATCACATAGTAGCCGTCTACGCCCGCATCTTTGCCCCAGCTGTTCTCCACTCTCCACCGGGTGGGTTTCCCGCTTTCATCCAGGTTGACCCCCTGGAACACCATGGCGTGGGTCATCAAACTCTCTCCGTAGTCCAAACGCTGGGCCTTGGTCATGGGGAACTCCGTGTCAAACAGAGCGGCAGCGTCGATGGCTTTCAGATCCATAATGCCGCCCTCCCGCAGAGAGCTCTGGCCCACATCGCAGCCAAACCACACCGGCTCGCCCGCCTGCAGCTGGGCAATGGCGGCGGCCTTCAGATCCTCCACCGGCAGGTTCAGGTACTTAACAGGGCGGCCTTCCACCACATTGCCCAACAATTTCACCGTGTAGGTCTTGTGGTAGGGTTTGTCGGCCGTGGGGGCGTTGATCAAGCTCACATACTGGGACAGATCCCACCCCACATATTTCTGGAAAAATTCCTTGCCGGTCAAGTTCTCGTCACGGATGAACTCTTTCTTCTTGTTGCGCACCTCCAAGGTCACGGTCTTGGGAGGCTTGCCCAACGCAATGCACAGCATGTTATACACTGTCCCCATCATGCCCTCTTTGAGGGCGCGCAGCTCTTCCACGGTTTTGCCGTTTGCATAGGCAGTGCGCAGGGTGCAGGCGTACTCCCGCAGCTTGCGGGTCATGTAGCTGACCATCTCCCGGGTGGCGGAGGAGGAGACGGTCTCCGGCATGGCGTCCTTGGGCACCACGCCGTATTTTTCAATGAGGCTGCAGAACATATCCCACTGGCCGCCGTCGTTTAAGGGAGCCATCAGCAGATGGGCGATCACCCGGCCGTTGGTGGGTTCGTCCAGGGTGGCCAAAATGCTCTCCAGAAAATAGTTGGCCTTTTCCAGCTTGTCGTAGAACAAGGTGTAATTCTGAGACAGCTCAAAGGTGGCCAAGTCCAATTTTTTCATAATGGCAAAGCGCATGGTGTTCAGGGCGGCGAACATCCAGCAGCGGCCGCTCTGCTTCTGGTTGGTGATCTTCCCCTGCTCCAGGGAGATGGAGTACTGATGCCGGTCCTCCCGGAAAACCTCCGGGTTGACAGCCGCTTTTACAACCCCGCAGCTGGTGACCGCATGCATGGCCACCTGCTTGGCGCGGTCGGCGTCAAAGGCTTTTTCGTAAGCGTCCAACTGTTCCCATGTAATCGTCTGGTCCATTTCCGCACATTCCTTTCCTAGTAGTTTTCGTTTATTTCTCTCTCCAGTGGTTGCTGAAGGTCTTTCCCTCGGATTCCTCATTCCCCCGGTGTCCGTACACGGTGCAGGCATTCAAGGCGGTTTCCAGCTCTTCAAACTCTTTCTTGGTCAGAGCCACCTGGGCCCCACCCAGGTTTTCCAAAATCCGGGTCTGGTTTTTGGACCCGGGAATGGGCACCACATTGGGGTATTTGTGCAGCATCCACGCCAGAGAAATCTGGGCGGGGGTCGCCCCCTTCTGCCGGGCAAATTCTCCCAGCAGCGTGACAATGGGCTGGTTTGCCTCCAGGTTTTCTTTGGAGAGCTGGGGAACAAACTTCCGCACGTCATCCCCTTCAAACTTGGTGTCCGCCGTCACTTTGCCGGACAGCAGCCCGCTGGCAATGGGCGAGAAAGGCACCACACCGATCTGGTTTTCCAGGCAGTAGGGGAACACCTCTTTCTCGCAGTCCCGCTCCACCATGGAATACAGGTTCTGCACCGCCGCCAGAGGGGTCACCTGCTGGGCCCGGCGCAGGGTTTCCGCCGTGACCTGAGACAGGCCCCAGCCCCGAATCAGCCCCTGGCCGATCAGCCGGCCCATGACCTGCGCCACCTCTTCCACCGGGACTTTCTCATGCAGCCGGTGCAGGTAGTAGAGGTCGATGTAATCGGTGCCCAGCCGCTTCATGGACTGTTCCAAGTGGCTGCGCACCAGGTCGTACAACGGCTGGCCCTCCTGAGGGTCCCAGGAACCAATGTGAAATTTCGTGGCCAGGACCACCTGTTTCCGGAAGGGGGCGAGGGCTTTTCCCACCAGTTCCTCGTTGTGGCCGGGATAGAACATCTCCCGGCCGTAGGTCTCGGCGGTGTCAAACAGGGTACAGCCAAACTCATAGGCCTGCCGGATGGCCTGGATGGCGTAGTCCTCCTCCGGCACCTGGCCATAGCCGTGGGAAAATCCCATGCAGCCCATGCCGATCTCCGACACAACCAGATTGCGCAACAGACGTTTTTTCATGACGTTCCCTCTTTCCTTTTTATTATAGGGCGAGGGCGGTGCAAAGGGAAACGTTTCCCAAACGCAGCCGCGTGGCTCAACCCTTTCCTTCCAGGATTTCCCGGATCACCACCCGCTCGTCAAAGGGGCGCTTCTCCCCCTGGATTTCCTGGTAGGTTTCGTGGCCCTTCCCCGCCAGCACAATCACATCCCCCTCCTGGGCATTCTCCAGGCACCAGCGGATGGCCCCCCGTCGGTCGGGGATCTCCACATAGCGGCCCTTTGTTTTGGCCATGCCCACTTTGATATCGGCGAGTATATCCTCCACGTTCTCATACCGGGAGTTGTCTGCTGTGATCACCGAAAGGTCTGCCAGCCTGCCGGCCACTTCCCCCATTTCGTACCGGCGCACCTTGGGCCGGTTGCCCCCGGCGCCGAACAGGCAGATGAGCCGCTTGGGCTGGTATTCCCGCAAGGTGGTCAGGATATTTTCCATGCCCACCCCGTTGTGGGCGTAATCCAACAATACCGTATAGTTGCCGGGAACCGGCACAGGCTCCACCCGGCCTTTCACCTTTACCGTGGAGAGGCCTTGCTTCATGGCCTCTGCCGGAATGCCCAGCTCATGACAGGCGCCTATGGCCGCCAGGGCATTGTACGCGTTGAACCGGCCGGGAATATCCACCTCGGCGGTGAAGCTCTCCTCGCCGGAGACCTCAAAGGCGATGCCCAAGAAACCGGGTTTGGAGAAGTGACGGCAGTTGGAACCCTGCAGATCCGCCGGCTGTTCCAAGCCGTAGGTCTTTACATGGCAGGTGTGGTTTTGTAAAATCCCCGTAAAGTTGGGGTCGTCTCGGTTTAACACACCGATTTTACAAAGGGAAAAAAGCTTTGCCTTGCTCTCCAAATATTCCTGCATGTCCTTGTGTTCCACACCGCCGATATGGTCCTCGGAAAAGTTGGTGAACACTCCCACTGCAAAGGGGAAGCCGTACACCCGCAGGTCCCGCAGCCCAATGGAGGATGCCTCCATCACACAGTAGGCACAGCCGGCGTCCACCATGCGGCGCAGATACATTTGAATGTCGTAGCTCATGGGGGTGGTGTTTTCCGTCTCCAAAAGCTCTTCGCCTATCAGCACCCCAATGGTGCCGATGATGCCGGTTTTGTAGCCGGCGCTTTCCAATATAGAGCGGATCATATAGGCGGTGGTGGTTTTTCCCTTGGTGCCCGTCACACCAATCACACGGATTTCCCCTTCTGCAGGGCGCCCAAAGAAAACGGCGCTCATCAGGGCCAGGGCCTTTCTGGTATCCGGCACCAAAACCACCTGAGCGCCGGGAGCCTCCACAGGCTCCTCCGCAATGACAGCCACCGCACCGGCTTTCACAGCCCCGGCGGCATATTTGTGCCCGTCTGAGGCAGATCCCCGCATGCACACAAAGGCACAGCCGGGCTTCGCTTTGCGGGAATCGTACACAATATCGGTGATCTCCACGTCCTGCACGGCCTCTGTTCCTTGAAGAGGCTCCAGTAAACGGGACAATTTCATAAAACAGCACTTCCTTTCCCGAGAGAAATCTCCCGGCTTACCCTGGGTAAAGCACGGGTTTATCATACTCTTTTACCAAGTTCTTGTCAACAAAAAAGCACATTTCCACCGAAATGTAGAAGGTTTCTCACTTTACATAGATTTTACAAACACGCTCTGACGCACTTTACATTGGCCGATTATTCTATACGCGTAGGTAAGAAAGAAGGACATACCTAAAAGAAAAACCAAAAGGAAGGTCATTATCATGAAAAAAGTTCTTTCTGCCATTCTGGCACTCACCCTGTGCGCTTCCATGCTGGCTGGCTGCGGCAACAGCGACACCAGCAGCGCTGCCTCCGAAGGCTCTGCGTCCGACAGCAGCGCCTCCACCACTTCTGAAAGCTCTGCCTCCCAGGAGAGCAGTGCTTCCGAAGAGAGCAGCGAAGCCTCTGCTGAGGGCACTTCCGCTTCCGGCCCCATCACCGTGGTCTCCCGTGAGGACGGCTCCGGTACCCGCGGCGCTTTTGTGGAGCTGATCGGCGTTGTGGACGAGGAAGACAACGACATGACCACTGTGGACGCCACCATTTCCAACTCCACCGAGGTTGTGATTCAGACCGTGGCCGGCA
>DSTMR04002__coassemble_777_pt1 | contig 38060 bp, 32 predicted proteins | sample DSTMR04002__metabat2_high_PE_036 | metagenome-assembled genome bin DSTMR04002
TGGTGTTCCAGAAGCCCAACCCCTTCCCCATGAGCGTGTACGACAACATCGCCTACGGCCCCCGCACCCACGGCATCCGCTCCAAGGTGAAGCTGGACGAGATTGTGGAGAAATCCCTGCGGGGCGCGGCCATCTGGGACGAGCTGAAGGACCGGCTGAAGAAGAGCGCCCTGGGCCTCTCCGGCGGCCAGCAGCAGCGGCTGTGCATCGCCCGGGCTCTGGCGGTGGAGCCGGAAGTGCTGCTCATGGACGAGCCCACCTCTGCCCTGGACCCCATCTCCACCTCCAAGATCGAGGATCTTGCAATGGAGCTGAAATCCGATTATACTATCGTTATTGTGACGCATAACATGCAGCAGGCTGCGCGTATTTCTGACAAGACAGCGTTCTTCCTGCTGGGCGAACTGGTGGAATTTGGGCCTACGGAGTCCGTGTTCTCCATGCCCCAGGACAAACGCACCGAAGACTATATCACCGGCCGGTTCGGCTGATAGGAAAGGAGCGAAACACCCTATGAGAAGCAAATTCGACGAACAGCTGGAACAGCTCAACGTGGCGCTGATCACCACCGGAGCCCTGTGCGAGGACGCCATCTCCACCGCCGCCAAAGCTCTGCTGGAAAACGACATGGAACTGGCCAAGAAGGTGAAGCCCATTGAGCTGGAGATCGACCAGAAAGAGCGGGAAATTGAAAGCCTGTGCATGCGGCTGCTTTTGCAGCAGCAGCCTGTGGCCGGGGACCTGCGCCAAATTTCCTCCGCCTTGAAGATGATCACCGATCTGGAGCGCATTGGGGACCAGACCTCGGACATTGCGGAACTGCTGCCCTATCTGCAGAGCGGGGACATCACTTTCAGCAAGGTGCACATCAAAGAGATGGCCGAAGCCACCATCAAAATGGTCACCGACGCCATTGACTCTTTTGTGCGGCAAGACCTGCCCCTGGCCCACCAGGTGATGCAATACGACAACGTGGTGGACGAACTATTTAACCGGGTGAAAAACGAATTGATCCATTTGATCGCCGAAAACCGGGAGAGCGGGGAGTTTTGCATCGACCTGTTAATGGTGGCAAAATATTTTGAACGGATTGGCGACCACGCCGTAAACGTGGCCGAGTGGGTGCAATACTCCCTGACTGGTAAAAAGGAGAGTGCCTAAACATCTCTTGGGAAAGGACGGTCCGGCCCCGGCAAGGGACCGGGGAATGCTATGATCTATTTTTTGGAAGACGACAACAGCATCCGGGAACTGGTGGTTTACACCATGAACTCCACCGGCTATGAAGCCGTGGGGTTCAGCCGGCCCGGGGAGTTCTGGGCCGCCATGGAGCGGGAAATCCCCAGCATGGTGCTTTTAGACATTATGCTGCCGGAAGAGGACGGCCTGCAAATTTTGAAAAAGCTGCGGGCCAACCCTGCCACCAAAAAGCTGCCGGTGATGATGCTCACCGCCAAGGACAGCGAGTACGACAAGGTGCTGGGTTTGGACAGCGGCGCAGACGACTATGTGCCCAAGCCCTTTGGGATGATGGAGCTTATGGCGCGGGTGAAAGCCCTGCTGCGCCGGGCGGGTCCCCAAGAAAACGAGGGACAGGAGTACACCTTGGGGAAACTGTATGTCTCCCCCTCCCGCCACCTGGTCAAGGTGGACGGCAAGGAGGTTTCCCTCACCTTGAAAGAATTTGAGCTTTTGTGCTTCCTTTTGGAAAACGACGGCATGGTGCTCACCCGAGACAAAATTCTGGCCCGCATTTGGGGCTACGATTTTGACGGGGAAACCCGCACGGTGGACGTACACGTGCGCACCCTGCGGCAAAAGCTGGGAGAGTGCGGCTCTCTGATTGAGACGGTGCGGGGCGTAGGCTACAAAATTGACCGCCGCAGCTGACCGGATACACACCGTCAAGAAAGGAATGGACCCCTTTGCAAAAAAAAATATTTAAGAACATGTGCCTGCTGGCGCTGGTGGCGGTGGTGCTTTCCTCCCTGCTGATCGCCTTGGTTTACTACGCCAGCTTTGATAACCGCATGAAAAACGAAGTGCGGGAGGAAACCCAATTTGTGCGCAACGCCGTGGAGCTCTCCGGAGAAGAGTACCTGCAAACTGTGGCCGGCACCCCCAACCGTATCACGTTGATCGATGGGGACGGCACGGTGCTGTACGACAACCAGGCGGAAGCCGCCTCCATGGAAAACCACGGAGACCGGGAAGAGGTGCGGGAGGCTCTCACCGGCGGCGCCGGAGAGGCCACCCGTATGTCCGGGACCCTGTCGGAGCAGACCTTCTACTACGCGGTTAAGCTGCAAAACGGCCAGGTGCTGCGGGTGGCGGCGGAGACGGACTCGGTGTTTGCCGCGCTGCTCTCCATTCTGCCCTGGATCATCGGGGTGGCTTTGGTGGCCGCGCTGGTCACGGTGATTTTCTCCCGCTTCCTCACCAAAAACATTGTGGCCCCTATCAACTCTTTGGATTTGGACCACCCCTCTGAAAACACTGCCTACGACGAGCTGGCGCCCCTGCTGAGCAAGATCCACCGGCAGAATGAGGTGATTGCCCAGCAGATTCGCTCCCTGCGGGAGAAGCAGGAGGAGTTCACCTCTATTACGGAAAACATGAGCGAAGGCTTTTTGGTGCTGGATCACAACACGGACATCCTCTCGTACAACACCAGCGCCCTGCGCCTTCTGGGCGTGGAGGATGCGCCGGCGGACACCCATACCAGCGCCTTGGCGCTCAACCGCAGCGCCGGGTTCCGCAGCGCTGTGGACGGGGCTCTCTCCGGCACCCGCAGCGAGCAGCTCCTGCGCCAGAACGGCCGCTGCTGCCAGGTGATGGCCAACCCGGTTTGGCGGGACGGCGAAGTGGAAGGCGCTGTGGTGGTGATTTTGGACATCACCGAGCAGGAGGAGCGGGAAAACCTCCGGCGGGAGTTCACCGCCAACGTCTCCCACGAACTGAAGACTCCTTTGACCTCGATTTCCGGGTTTGCGGAGATCATCCAAAACGGCATTGTCAAGCCCGAGGACATTCCCCGGTTTGCAGGAAACATCTACGTGGAATCCCAGCGGCTGATCACCTTGGTGGACGACATTTTAAACCTGTCCCGTTTGGACGAAGCCGATGTGCAGCTGGAGCGGGAACAGTTTGACCTGACCGCCCTGGCCCGAGACGTGGCGGGCCGCCTGAAGCCTGCCGCCAAGAAAAACGGCGTGGTCATCACCGTCATCGGCGACAAAGCCGAAATCAACGGCGTAAAGAGCATTGTGGACGAGATGATCTACAATCTGTGCGAAAACGCCGTGAAATACAACCGGAAAAACGGCCGCGTGACCCTCACCGTATCCCAGGAGCCGGCCGGCACCGCCCTGACCGTGACAGACACGGGCATCGGCATTCCCAAGGCAGATGTGGACCGGGTATTCGAGCGGTTTTACCGGGTGGACAAAAGCCACTCCAAGGAGATTGGCGGCACAGGTCTGGGGCTCTCCATTGTGAAACACGGGGCTGCCTTCCACAACGCCAAGGTCTCCCTGAACAGCACCGAAGGAGAGGGCACCACCGTGCGCCTGGTGTTCCCGGCGTAACGCTGGAGCCGCTCCTTTCCATCGAGTACAAGTTCTTCTCTGAAATATTTCCCCGAAAGGGAAGGGCCTCCCGGCTTGGGAGGCCCTTCTCCTTTTTTCTGCCCTCGGGGCTACCGCTTCCGAGGGCTGCTTGACGTTGCCGGCATTTACGAAACAAACAGGCAAAAGGGATGGCCCTCTGTGTCGAAAAACACCGTGACACCCTCCAGAAACTGCTGGAGGGACTTCACTGCCCCGCACGCCAAGGCATGGGCCTCCGCGGCGGGAAGATCGTCCACCTGAAAGTCCAGGTGCAGCATTTTCATAGGTTTGCCGGCCTCCTCCGGCCACACAGGGCGCACATATCCCTCCTCTTGCTGGAAAGACAGCCCTGTGCCCCCCTTGGGATCGCGGACCAGCACCCAGTCCGGTTCTTGGGCGGTGATGGTCCAGCCCAGCAGCTTGCAGTAAAAATCCGCCGCCCGGTGGGCGTCCTCACAATCTACCACCACAGTGCGAAGACAAATGTTCATGGAAATTTCCTCCTTGCCGATGGAATCCTGTTCCGCCCTCCCCGGAGGGCGGTTTTTTCTGCGCCTGCCTGTTCCGGGGATATTACACCACCCACAGCCCCAGGCTGATCAGATACAGAGCCGCCCAATACAGGGCCATAATAGGCTTTTGCCACTTGTCGTCCCAGTGGGCCAGCTGGTTCTTGGCCACCAGCATGTCCGAGATATAGAACAGCACCGTGCCCAAGGCCACGGGCCACCACCGCAGATTTCTAAAAAGCATGTGGGGCACTGCCAAGGCCAGACTGCCTCCCAGCAGGGCAGGGTACACCAGGAAGGGCACTGTCAGCTTGCCCAGGGTGGGCAGCTCCTTGCGGAACAGGATGGCGGTGAGGATGTACACGGCCGCCCACAGGATCAGGCAGATCCACATAAGGGAGACTCTCTCCCACAGCCAGAAGATCAAACACACATGGGCCGCGCCGAACACCAACATGCCGGGGACGAAGGAAATCTCCAGCAGGGCGTCTGCCAAGGTGCACAGCACAAAGAACCAGAAGATTCCCTGGGCCAAAGGCAATTCCCCCTGGGACAGCAGGCCCAGGGCGGCGCTTCCCACGGCCAAAAAGCTTCCGGCGCACTTGGCCACCAGGCTTTCTTTCATCCTGCCCGCAGAGCGCAGGAAGAAATACAGGGCAAACTGGGCCGCCCACAGGGGAAGAGCGATACAGGAATAGAAGAACAGCAGCTCCATACAAACACCTCCTCTGGTTTGATTATACCCCTGTCCCAAAAGAAGTCAATGAAAATTCACTCTTTTCAAACAGTTTTTTATGAGGTATGCTTAAAGAAAAAGCGATCGGTTTTGTAACGAAACGGGAAGAAGGAAGTCTTAGAAACGGAGAGGGGTGAGGAGATGGACGATTTTGAGCGCATCTATGCGGAACACTTTGACATTGTCTACGGCTACTGCCTGAAATTGACCCACGACCCTCACCTGGCGGAAGAGGTCACCCAGGAGTCCTTTTTCAAGGCGCTGAAGGCCATCGACTCCTTCCACGGGGAGTGCAGGCTGCAGGTGTGGCTGTGCCAAATCGCCAAGAACACCTACTTCTCCCTTCTCAAAAAGCAAAAACGGTCCGCCCCGCTGGAGGGCGACTGGCCCGCCCCCGCGGATTTGGAGGAGCGCCTGGGGGACAAGGAGGACGCCCTGAAAATCCACCAGGTGCTCCACCGGCTGGAGGAGCCCTACCGGGAGGTCTTTTGGCTGCGGGCCTTTGGGGAGCTGAGCTTCGCCCAGATTGGCGGGCTGTTTGAAAAGACCGAAAGCTGGGCCCGGGTCACCTATCACCGGGCGAGAATGAAGATAAAGGAGGCATTGGAATGAACATTTCCTGCAAAGTGATTCAAGACCTGCTGCCCCTGTACCACGACGGCGTCACCTCCCTCGAGACAAACGCTCTGGTGGAGGAACACTTGCAAACCTGCGAAGCCTGCCAGGAGGAGTTTCACAAGCTCCAGGAGGCGGTGGATCTGGCCCTTCCCTCCCCAGAAAGGGAGGAACAAAAGACGGAGAGCCTCAAAAAAGTAAAACGATCGCTTCGATATAAGCGCCTGGCAGTGATCGCTATTACCCTAGCGGTCATGATCGCCATTTTCATTCCCGTGGGGATGTGGATGAGCATCCCCTGCATAAGCCCGCCTTTGGAAGAGGTGGCAATCGACATCACCGAGGAAAACGGCATTCTCAACATCCATTCAGTGTCTTCCTGGACTGTTACTGTGCGGCGAGCCTTTTATCCAGACGGCACGGATGCGCAGGAATGGGAGAGAAAAAACGGCTCGGCCCTTATTTTGAGTGCCTACTACACCCCCTTGGAAGGACTAGCCGCCCATTTTGACGGTTCCGAAGACGAACTCATTTCCGGGCTATCTCAGTGGGCTATCACCGAGGAGGGCTGGTGGGAACTGCATCGGGACGATGTGGAGTATCTGGAGGACATGGATAAGATGAGGACAGAGTATCCCGATCAGCCCCTTCCAGACTACGATCAAAACGCCCCGCGCTCCCCGGAGGAGGATGTGGATTTTCTCTATCACGGCATCAAAGAAGTCTACTATTACGATGGATTGGACGCAGGTATCTGGGGAAAAGAGAACGATGAGCTTTTGGCAGATTTAGAAAAGCACGGCATCCTCCTGTGGACCGCTGAGGATGGGGTAGTCTACAACCCGTAAACCTTCAAAAAATCCCCCAAGCGGCTGCTTGGGGGATTTTCTTGTGTTTGATGGGGTAACTTGCTGCCAACTGGGCCGGGACGGCGGCCTATCGCCCTGCGGGCGCATGCGGCCTTGTCCCTGGTTTCTTTTGTTGCAACGCATGGCGTTGCTTTTAGGTCGTGGGGCGCTTCTCACCTGCCGGTTCGGTCAAGCGCTGAACGGTCTCCACAGGAGACCAGCGCCCCACACCCCGCCAGCTTTTTGAAAAAAGCTGGACCAAAAACTTTTACTCGCCTCCGGCGTGGTCAGCCGCCCATTTTATAGATCTTCACCCCATAGCCGGGAAGCTCCACGGTGCCGTGCAAATCCGTTTTTTCCCCGGTGAGCAGCTCCACTGTGGGGCCGTTATAGGCACACTCCATTTGGCAGGGGTTCTCCTCGGCGTTCACCGCCACAATGACGGTCTGCGCCGGGCACTGGCGCACGAAAATCCACTGCTTGTTCCGCAGGGTCAGGTTCTGGAAGCCGCCGTCTTTCAGGGCCACGCAGCTGCTCTTGATGCGGCTGAGCTTGCCCAGGAACTCTGTCAGGTCGTTTTCCAGGGGCTTTTCAAAGCAGGGGCGCAAAGCGGGGTCGCCCTGGTGCTTTTCGCCCTCTGCCCCCCACTCGCTGCCGTAGTACACGCAGGGGATGCCCGGCATGCAGAACAGCACGGCGTAGAGGGCGTTCATCTGCTTCTTATCCTGGAGGATGCTGGCAATGCGGGTGACGTCGTGGTTGTCGCAGAAGGAGAACAGGTGCATGCCCTTGTAGAGGGTCCACGGCTCCGGGCCGAACTGCCGGGCCAGGGAGTGGGCGATTTCGAACATATTTAACGAGTTAAAGGCGGAGTACAGCCCCTTGTAGCACTCGTAGTTGGTGGCGCTGTCCAGCATCTCCTCGTTGACGATGCGCTTGTAGTCCCCATGAATCATCTCCCCCAGCAGGAAGAAGCCCTCGTCCCGCTGCCGCACGTAGCTGTGCAGGCGGCGCATAAAGTTCTCGTCCAGCAGGTAGGCCACGTCCAGCCGCAGGCCGTCAATGCCGAACTCCTCCATCCAAAAGCCCACACAGTCCAGCAGATAGTCCACCACCGCAGGATTTTGCAGGTTCAGCTTGACAAGCTCAAAGTGGCCCTCCCAGCCCTCGTACCAGAAGCCGTCGTTATAGCCGCTGTTGCCTCCGAAATTGATGTGGAACCAGTCCTTATAGGGGGAGGCCTCTCCCTTTTCCTTCACATCCTGGAAGGCCCAGAAGCCCCGGCCCACATGGTTAAACACCCCGTCCAGCACCACCCGGATGCCCGCTTCGTGAAGGGCGTCGCAGACCTCTTTGAACTCCTGATTGGTGCCCAAGCGGCAGTCGATTTTCCTATAATCCCGGGTGTCGTAGCCGTGAGTGTCCGACTCAAACACCGGAGAGAAATAGATGGCCCCTATGCCCAGCTTCTCCAGGTGGGGAATCCACTCCTTCACCTTTTGGATGCGGTTTTTCATCACCCCATCGTTTGCAAAGGGCGCCCCGCAAAACCCCATGGGATAGATCTGATAGAACACAGTGCTCTGGGCCCAGTCCTTTTCTGGCTTGCCATGCAGCATACACGTTCCTCCTTGCTTCGGATTTTATTCCGGTCAATCTTCTCCTACCAGTATAAAACATTCCCCCGAAAAAGAAAAGCCTTTTTCGGGGGAAATTCCCTATTTTCTTGTAAAAAACAGAAGGCTAAACCAGAGTATACACTGTAAAAACTAGTGAAACCCTCTTAAAATTGCCCTTTTTTGCCTGCTAAGGAACGGCTCAGCGCAAGCTGTACACATCCCGCCCGTTCTGCACCAAAACGCTTTCATAGAACGCTTTCATGGCCCACACCATATAGTCCAGGTCCTTGGCCCCCGCTGTCTCGTAGGGGGAATGCATGGAGAGCTGCGGCAGGCCGATGTCCACTGTGGGCAGGGCCACTTGGGCCCCCGAGGCGTTGCCCAAAGTGCCGCCTCCGGGAATTTTGGAGTTGTTGTAATACACCTGCACCGGCACCCCAGCCTTCTGACAGATCTTCTGGAAAATTCCAGCTGTCAGGGCGTCGCTGGCGTAGCGGGGGCTGTGCTTGACCACCACGCCCCCATTCAAGTAGCACCGGTTGGTAGGGTCGGACTTTTCTGGGCTGTCCGGATGGACTGCGTGGGCGTTGTCCGCCGAGAGCATAAAGCCCTGGGCAATGGCTCGCAGCTCCTCCTCTTCGCTCCGGCCCAAGGACAGGCAGATCCGATGGAGCACCTCCTTGAGGAAGGGGGAACAGGCGCCCTGCCGGGTCAAACTGCCGATCTCCTCGTTTTCGAACAGGGCCAGCACGGTGACGTTTTCCGGATTGTTGGCGGCCAAAAAGGCCTTTGTCCCGGCAAACACGCACTCCAGGTCGTCCAGCCGGGGGGCGGCAATAAACTCTCCTTGCGCGCCGAACACCCGCCCGGGCTCCCGGCTGTACAGGTACAGATCCCAGGAGAGGATCTCCTCCGGCCCCACGCCTGCCGCCTGGGCCACCAGACCCTTCAGGTCGGCTTCGCTGCCGCCCAGCAGAGGCAGCGTGTCCTTCTGAGGGTCCAGTTTAACCCCTTCGTTCACGGTCCGGTTCATATGGATGGCCACCCCGGGGATGGTGAGCAAGTCCCGGTGCAAATCCACCAAAACGCCTTTCACCCCGTCTTCGGTGGAGACAGCCAGGCGCCCGGCAACAGAAAGAGGCCGGTCTATCCACAGGGCCAAGGGCGTGCCCCCATAGACCTCGGTGTTCAGCTTGGTGTACTGGCCGTCCACCCGCAGTTCCGGATTCTCCTTGATCTTAAAGCAGGGGGAATCCCCGTGGGGAGCCACCACAGAAAAACCGTGGAAGTCCCCTTTGGGCACTTGAAAGGCCATCAAAGCGCTCATGCCCCGGGTGGTAAAGTACTTGCCTCCGGGCTCCAGAGACCAAGGGTCGGTCTCCAGCAATTCGGTAAATCCCGCCTGGACCAGCATGGCCCGCACGGTGGCTGCCGTGTGGCTGGCGGTTGGAGAGCATTGGATAAAATCAAACAGTTGATGGATCATGGAAAACACTCCTTTCTGTGGGCTTTCTCCCAGGAAAACCCCAGCAAGCATGGTAAGGAAAAATGTGGCGTTACAGAGTCTTTTGCAAAAGCTCCTGCAGCTTCTCCCGGGCGGCCAGAAGGGTTTCCCCCTGGCGGGGATACTGGGAGAAGGTCATGGACGCGTAACCGGGCAGCACTTGGCTGCCCACGTCGCAGCCTAAGCGGGTTTCAGCCAGTTCCAGGGCACGCAGGTCCTGCAGCCCCTGGTGGAACACCTTCATGCGCAGAGATTTCACCGGCCCCGCCTTCCCCGGGTAGACAGAGAAGGGATCGCCTCCCGGGAAAGCCCCGCCTCCATCCGTAACCCGCCAGGGATCCAGCTTTTGCCGGGAATTTTGGCTGTACCAAAAGTTGTTGCCCCAGTGAAGAAATCCGGCCAAACGGTACTTGTACAGCTGCCAGCCCACAATGCGGTTGCGGGCGGAAGGCATGGCCAAAAAGCGGTTGCCCACGTCCACGCACTGGCCGCAGCAGGTGTAGGCCCACAGGCCCGGAACCTGCCGTTCCAAAAAAGGATCGATGTGGTCCGTGGCCGCCACCGGATGCTCCACCAGACCGCTGTCGTAATAGGCCGGGTCCGACAGGGCGTCGTACAGGGGAAAGTCTCCCAAAAAGGGTTTGATCTGAGCCTTGGCCCTGCTGTAGGACTCCAGGTGCTCCGGCGACGGCTCATCGGACAGGTGGAACATCACCTGGCCGGCGAGGCCCTTCTCCTCCAAAAACGCCACCAAAGCCGGCAAAAACTGCCGCAAAAAGCTCTGGTATTCCTGGGAGACGGCAGAGGTGTCCCAGCCGAACAGACGCCGCCTCACCCCGTGCTCCACCCCATATATGGCCGGGGCAAAGGCAGCCCCCCACTGGGTAAACAGGTGAGACATTTCAAAGCAGCGCACCCCGCATCCCTGGGCCATCTGCAGAAACCGCTCCAGCCGGGCAAAGGAGAAGCGGTAGGCATCCCCCTCCTTGTCCACCTCTACCAGCTGCACACAGGGCCGCTCTGTGCCCGGCTCCGTGTCCAAAGGCGGGGTGAAAAGAGGGGTGAGCACCGTGTTGACGCCCTCCTGCACAGCAGCTTTCAAATAGGCTTCCCACAGGTTCCAATGGGCCTCGCTATAGATCGGCACCCCGTAATAATCCGCCAGGCAATCCCCGTGGATCCACTGGGTGTAGCGCAGCCTTTGAGGCGGCAGGTCCAGCTCCACCACCTGCAGGGAGAAGGTGGCCTCCGCCTGCTCCCCTTGGCAGGAAAGCTGCAGGGAAATCGGGTACACCCCGCCGGGAAACCCTGGGGGAACCTGCACGCTCACCCACAGCACCGTGGGATAAAAAGAGCTGACCTCCACCCGATCCCCTTCCAAAGGAAGCAAGGGATCGGGGAACAGGCCTGGCCGGCTGGTCAGGTAGTCCTCATCCAGCCGGGTGGGATAGGCGGGCAGAGCACAGGGCACCTGCCCCACCTGAAACAGAGTGATCTCCGAGGCAAGAGGGGAGTCGACAGTCACCTGCACAGACGAGGCCCCCCAGCCGTCCTTTTGCACCATCGCTTGGAAGGAAAATTCCTCCCCGCCCAAACAGGAAGCTTTTTCCCAAGGGTGGGAGGGAATCGGCCCCTCCAGAAAGATTTTTTCCAGGGAAGAACACAGTCGTAAAGAAAGCATAGAGTCCCCTCCGTTTATGAAAATAAAACAGGGAAGAAACCGGCGGTTTCCTCCCCACACGCAACGCTTACAAATTCCAATCTGGAATATAGCGGGTCCCTTTGGCCCGGCGTTCCTGGGTGAACCCCTCCAGCCCCAGGTCGAACAGGGCGTCTTCCACCTTGGCCTGCTCCCGAGCGGTGAGGGAACGCTGCAGTTCCGGAAAGTCCTCCAGGGAACCGCAGGGGGTGTACTGGGCCATTAAGCTGACGGGAATGCCGGGAAACTCCTGTTGTATCCGCTGCAGACAGGCCAGGGAGTTTCTGGTATGGCCGGGCAAAACCAGGTGGCGAATGAGCACTCCCCGCTTCATCATGCCGTCCTCCCCGTAGACTGGGGCCCCCACCTGGCGGACCATCTCTCCTATGGCGGCCCGGGCTACAGCGGGATAGTCCGCCGCTTGGGAGAGGGCTTGGGCCAGGGCCGGGTCGTCGTATTTGTAGTCGGGCAGGTAGATGTCCACCAAACCTTCCAGGGAGCGCAGGGTCTCCACCCGCTCGTACCCGGAGGTGTTGTACACCACCGGCACCGGCAGCTTCCTCCACAGCAGAGCCTGCCGGATTTGGGGCACAAAGTGGGTCGGGGTCACCAGGTTGATGTTGTGGGCGCCCCGTTCCACCAAGGAGAAGAACACATCGCTGAGCTGCTGGGGCGTCAGCTCTTTGCCCCCATACCCTCCGTGGCTGATGGTCCCGTTTTGACAGAAGACACAGCCCAGGGGGCAACCTGTGAAAAACACCGCGCCGGAACCTTTCTCTCCGCTGATGGGCGGCTCTTCCCAAAAGTGCAGGTCCGCCCGGGCAATGTGCACCCGCTCTCCTTGGCCGCACCGGCCCTCTCCTCTCTCTCCTCGGGGGACGCCGCAGTTTCGGGGGCACAGGCGGCAGGCGGCAATCACAGAACTTCCTCCTTTAGGGACAGCATGGCGCAGTTGCTGCCCCGCTGGCCCCGGGTTTTCCGGTGGGAGAAAAGCAGGTCGCTCTCGCACATGGTGCACACCTGGCCCACAGTGATATGTTCCGGCTGCACGCCCGCCGCCAGCAGGAACTGCCGGTTGCACTCCCACAGGTCCACATGGTATTTTTCCCGCTGGGGTCCTGTGACAAAGCGCTCCGCCTGGGGCAATTTTTGAAACTCCAGGGCCACCGGCTCATCCACTTCAAAGCACTCCTTGCCGATGGAGGGCCCAATGGCCACCTGCAAGCGTTCCGGCCGGGTGCCAAACTCCTGCCCCATGCGCTCCACCATGGCCTGCGCCATACCCGCCGCCGTGCCCCGCCAGCCGGCATGGGCCAATCCAATGGCCCGGTGTTCCGGATCCACAAAGTACAGGGGCACACAGTCGGCGCAGTAGATCACCAAGGTGACCCCAGGGTCGTTGGTGCACAGGCCGTCGATGGATTCCATGTCCTTTTCTTTCCAGATGCCCACGCCCCGCTGGGCGGCGCCCACCCGGCGAATGTGGATGTGGTGGTCCTGGGCGCCGCACACCAGGGACTCCGGGTCAAAGCCTGCAGCGGCGCAAAAGCGGCGGTAGTTTTCCACCACGTGCTCCTCTTCGTCTCCCCGGCCGAAACCCACGTTCATGGAGGCAAACTCCTTTTGGCTCACCCCGCCGATCCGGGTGGTAAACGCGTGGTTGACGCCCGGCAGATTCTGCCAAGCGGCAAACCGCAGCACCCCCACTCCCTGGGGCAGGGAGAGTTCCATATTGCCCACGGGACCGGCCACGGCCTGCCGGGGCGCTTCAATATCAGGCAGAGGAAAGGTTTTCTTGTTCACGGTGAGTCCCTCATATTTCTGTTTGATGGTCAGCCTTCCGGCGAACAGGTGCCCGCAGCTGGTGCACCGGAAGTCCGCCCGAAAGCTTTTGTTTTTCACAGTCCAGCGGCCCAGGCGGCGGCTTTCCGCCCCGCACTTGGGACAGGGGAACCGCAGGTGGCTCTTCTCCACCAGAGGGCTGTGCAGATCGCAGATATAGGTGGTTTTAAAGGTGATGCGCCGGTAAAATTCCGGTCCGCAGCTTTCCACATAGGCGCGGATTTCCGTGGGATCGTACACCCGGCGCAGCACCGCCAGGGTCATGCGGCTGTCGTCCAAGGCGCGGTGGTGGTCCATCCCTGTTAGGTCCAGGCCCAAAAGCTCCGCCGCCCGGGCCAGCCCCACCTGTTCCCGCCGTCCCAAAGCCATGCGGTCCTGGGTGTACAGCTGCAAATCGCAGTAACGGGAAAGGAAGGGCACATGCTCGTCGCCGCTGAAATACCGGCAGTTCTCAATGAGGGTCAGAATATCCGAGGTCCCCCAGGTCATCAGCACGCAATCCCCGGCCCAGCGCTTAAAGCGGCTCACCGCCTGCATGAAGGTGACGCCCCCTGTCAGGTTCTCATCGGTAATGCTGGTCAAGTGGGAGATGGTCGAGCTGATATGCTTGCCCACCTGAGGCCGCACAAAACAGGAAAAGGTATCCTTCTCCGAAAGATCGGGGCCGCATTTTACCGCCCCAAACTCAATAATTTCGTTAATATAGCCCTTCAGCCGCCGGCTGTAGGTGCCGTTCCACTCCAGGTCTAAAATGACAATGTCCAACCGGAGGCCTCCTTTCCGCCCCGCTTTCTTGAAAGAAAGCTTGGCAAAGAACTTTTCTTCGCGCTTTGGGCCGCTCGCTATCGCTCGGGCGTGTGAATCGTTTCCTCGCGTTCGCGTGTTTCCGCCTAGCCGATGGGTCTCAACCCCCGCCCTTGCGGAACGCAAGAAGGCGGCTTGTCCTGTGCGGCCACGCACCCGCCCTTGCGGAACGCAAGAAGGCGGCTCGTCCTGTGCGGCCACACACCCGCCCTTGCCGCAGGCAAGAAGGCGGCTCGTCCTGCCCGGTCACGGGCCGGTCACGGGCCGGCCACGCACCCGCGGATTATTTTTTCTTGCTGGCTTGCTTCATGCGCAGTTCCTTGGAGAGGATGCGCTTGCGCATGCGGATGCTTTTGGGGGTGACTTCCACCAGCTCGTCGTCGGCGATAAACTCCAGGCACTGCTCCAGGCTCAGCTGAGAGTGGGGCACCAACTTCAGGGCGTCGTCGCTGCCGGAGGCACGGGTGTTGGTGGCGTGTTTTTTCTTGCACACGTTGACGGTGATGTCCTCGTTTTTCGGATTGGCACCTACCACCATACCTTCGTACACGTCCACACCAGGTCCGATGAACAGCCGGCCCCGGTCCTGAGCGTAGAACAGGCCATAGGCGGTGGACTCTCCCGTCTCATGGGCGATGATAGACCCCTGCACCCGCTGCTGAATGTCCCCTTTGTAGGGCTCGTAGGAGTCGAACACGTGGTTCATGATGCCGTTGCCGTTGGTGTCGGTCAAAAACTCCGACCGGTAGCCCATCAGGCCCCGAGCGGGAATCTTAAACTCCAAATGGGTGGTGCCGCTCTCCCGGGAACCCATATTCAAAAGCTCCGCCTTCCGGGAGCCGATCTTCTCCATCACGGCGCCCACATAGTTGTCGGGCACCTCGATCATCAGCAGCTCCATGGGCTCCAGGCGGTGGCCCTCTTTGTCCTGCTTATAGATGACGCTGGGACGGCTCACCTGGAACTCGTACCCCTGGCGGCGCATCTGCTCGATCAAGATGGAAAGGTGCAGTTCCCCACGGCCGGAAACCTTGTAGGTGTCGGCGGAGTCTGTCTCCTCCACCCGCATGGCCACGTTGGTCTCCACCTCTTTGAAGAGCCGGTCCCGCAGATTCCGAGAGGTGACATACTTTCCTTCCCGTCCGGCAAAGGGGGAGTTGTTCACCATGAACAGCATGGACACCGTGGGCTCGTCAATCTTCACAAAGGGCAGGGGCTCCACGCAGTCGGTGGCGCAGGCAGTCTGGCCGATGTTCAAATCTGCAATGCCGGACACGGCAATGATGTCCCCCAAAGAGGCGGATTCGTGCTCCACCCGCTTGAGCCCCTCAAACTGGTACAGCTTGGTGATGCGGGCGTTTTGCCGGTGGTCCTCCGCGCCGCCGCAGATGGTGACGGTTTGGCCCACTTTGAGGCTGCCCCGCTCCACCCGGCCAATGCCGATGCGGCCCACATAGTCGTCGTAATCGATGTTGGAGAACAGCACCTGGGTGGGGCCCTCCAAATCTCCCTGGGGCGCAGGCACCTCCCGGAGGATCATCTCAAAGAGGGGGGTCATGTCTGTGCCAGGCACATCCGGATCCAGGGTGGCGGTGCCCTCCCGGGCGGAGGCGTAACACACAGGGAAGTCCAACTGGTCGTCGTTGGCCCCCAGCTCGATGAACAGGTCCAGCACCTCGTCCACCACTTCCGCAGGGCGGGCGCCGGGCCGGTCGATTTTATTCAGGACCACCAGGGGCTTTTTCCCCAGGGCCAAAGCCTTTTTCAAAACAAAGCGGGTTTGGGGCATGCAGCCTTCAAAGGCGTCCACCAGCAGCAGCACCCCATCCACCATTTGCAGAACCCGCTCCACCTCGCCGCCGAAGTCGGCGTGGCCGGGAGTGTCCACAATGTTGATCTTTACGTCGTTATACAGCACAGCCGTGTTCTTAGAGAGGATGGTGATGCCACGCTCCCGCTCCAAGTCCCCGGAATCCATGACGCGCTCCGCCACCGCTTCGTTGGCCCGGAACACGCCGCTCTGCCGCAGCAGCTGGTCCACCAAGGTGGTCTTGCCGTGATCTACGTGGGCAATGATGGCCACGTTGCGCAAATCTTCTCTCGTACCCATTCTTTCAACCGTTCCTTTCTCTCTCAAGGAAAAGTGCAAATCCTTCTCTCAGGGGGCGGCGCCTGAGCCAACCCCGGTTTCACACAGATCATCTCACGAATAACCGATTTATTATACCACCAAACAGTAGCTTTGAAAAGCCCTGAATTGCACGGGCACCGAGATTTCCGCCGGCTGCCGGATTCTTCCAAAGAACCCTGGTACACTTCTCCAAAAAGTGGGAACTTCTCTGCCATTTTTTTAAAAATCTGTGGGAGCGGCGCCTTCGTTTTTGGGACCGCTTCCCACCCGGACAAGGAAGAGCGGGACACGCCCTTGCAAGTTCCGCCCACTTTTTGTACAATAGAGAGGTAGTTGCAGATTCAACCAATCTCTACAGAAAGGACGGGACCCTACCCTATGCAGGCAGTTTCCTCTTCTACCAGTGATTTTTCCAAGGGCAGCGTGGCGGGCAACATCCTGCGCTTGGCTCTGCCTATGACCGTGGCCCAGCTGATCAACGTGCTCTACAGCGTGGTGGACCGGATGTACATCGGCCGGCTGCCCGATGCTGCCGGCAACGCTCTGACCGGCCTGGGGCTGACTTTCCCCATTCTCTCCATGGTCACCGCTTTCGCCAACCTGTTCGGCATGGGCGGCTCCCCTCTGTTCTCCATGGAGCGGGGCCGGGGAAACACAGACAAGGCCAAAGAGATTCTGGGCAACACCTTCGCCCTGCTGGTAGGCACAGGCGTGGTGCTGACTGTGGTTCTTCTGCTGATTAAGAAACCGCTGCTCTACGCCTTTGGCGCCAGCGACACCACCTACCCCTATGCGGACGGGTATCTGACCATCTACCTGTGCGGCAGCATTTTTGTGATGATCAGCCTGGGGCTGAACCCCTTTATCAATGCCCAAGGCTTTGGCCGCAAAGGCATGATGACCGTACTGATCGGGGCGGTGACCAATATTGTTTTAGACCCCCTCTTCATCTTTGTGTTTGACATGGGGGTGCAGGGGGCGGCTTTGGCCACCATTATCTCCCAGTTTTTTTCGGCACTGTGGGCCTTTTCCTTTCTGCGGGGGAAAAAGGCCATCCTCCGTCTGGAATGGCCCTATGTAAAACTGCGCCTGAAGCTGGTGTGGCAGATTGTCTCCTTGGGGTTTTCCAGCTTTGTCATGGCCATCACCAACTCCATTGTGCAGGTGGCCTGCAACTCCACCCTGCAGGCCTTTGGGGGAGATTTGTACGTGGGGGTGATGACCATTCTCAACTCGGTGCGGGAGGTGGTCTCCACCCCCATCAACGGCATGACCAGCGCCGGCCAGCCGGTGATTGGCTTTAACTACGGGGCTCAGGAGTACAAGCGGGTGCGCACCGGCATCCAGTTCATCACCGTGGTCTGTGTGGTGTACACCACCCTGGTGTGGCTGCTGCTGTTTCTCTTTCCCCGGTTTTTTATTGGTCTGTTTTCCGGAGAAGAAGCCCTGCGGGAAGCAGCGGTGCCCGCCATGCACATCTACTTCTTCGGCTTTTTCATGATGAGCCTGCAAATGGCCGGGCAGAGCGCGGCGGTGGCCTTGGGCCGCTCCAAACAGGCGGTGTTCTTCTCCCTGTTCCGGAAGGTGATCATCGTCACGCCCCTGACTCTGCTGCTGCCCCATCTGTTCGGGCTGGGGGTCAACGGGGTATTTTTGGCGGAGCCTATCTCCAACTTTATTGGCGGCGGCGCTTGCTACATCACCATGCTGCTGACCATCTGGCGGGAAATGGTGCGCAAGGAGAGGGAAAAGCTCTCCGCCGGCTCCTGACTTTTTGCCAAGCATACCTCTACGGGGGGAAGGGGTTTGACCGCCCCTTCCCTTTTCTTTTCCCTTTCCGGCTGGTTCCATAAAGAGCGCCTCAGCGGCAAAGACAAGGCGAAATAGGTGCCGCCCCTGTTTTAGTGCCATTCTCCATTTCGCCGTTTCCTCTTTGACATTTTTTTATTTATCTTGCAAGTTCCTTCTTTTTCCGCTACAATGAACCGTGGAGCCATTTGCCCCAGCTCTGGGGGCATGGGCTCCGAACCATACGAAAGGTTGGAATGAAGCTTATGGAGTTGGAGTTTCCAAAACACCCCTTCCGCACCCATGGCGGCGCGGCGGTGTCCCACCACAAGAACACCTGGGACATCCCCTCCGCCGTTCTGCCGCCGCCGGAACGGGTTGTTTTACCTATGCAGCAACACATCGGCGCACCCTGTGTGCCCACTGTGAAAAAAGGGGACCACGTGTTTGTGGGCACGGTGGTGGGCGACAGCCAGGCTACTGTCAGCGCCCCTGTGCACGCCTCGGTTTCCGGCACCGTGACAGAAATCACCCAGGTGATGCTCACCGGCGGTCAAACCACCCAAGCTGTGGTGGTGGAATCCGACGGAAAAATGGAGAAAGACCCGTCCATTGCACCGCCGCCTCCTGTGACCACCAAGGAGGGCCTGGCCCAAGCTGCCCGACGGTCCGGCCTGGTGGGTTTGGGCGGCGCGGGTTTTCCTGCCCACGTGAAGCTGAACGTACCCGAAGGCAAAACCATTGACACCTTGCTGGTCAACGTGGCCGAATGCGAGCCCTATGTGACCTCCGACCACCGGGAGGCCCTGGAAAACGGCCGCAACGTGCTGGAGGGCGTGTACAAGATCAAGGAGATCCTGGGCGTGCACCGGGTGCTTCTGGCGGTGGAAAACAACAAGCCGGACGTGATCCAAAAACTTACGGAGATTGCAGACGACCCCACCCGGGACCCCCTCAACCAAGTGCGGGTGCTCCCCTTGAAAAGCCGTTACCCCCAGGGGGCGGAAAAGGTGCTGGTGCAGGCCTGTACCGGCCGGAAGGTGCCGGAGGGGAAACTTCCCGCCGATGTAGGGTGCCTGGTGATGAACATCGGGTCCGTTTCCTTTTTGGCCAGTTACCTGCGCACCGGTATGCCCCTGACGCAGAAGCGGGTGACCATAGACGGCTCCGCCATCGCCCACCCGCAGAACGTGATTGTCCCAGTGGGCACCCCCATCAAAGACGTGGTGGCCTTCTGCGGCGGCTATAAGGCAGAGCCCAAAAAACTGCTCATGGGCGGCCCTATGATGGGCGTGGCCATTACCAGCGATGAGCTGCCCATTCTCAAACAGAACAACGCCATCTTGGCCTTTGCCGCTCAGGACGCCCTGCTGCGGGAACCCACCGCCTGCATTCGCTGCGGACGGTGCGTGGCCGCCTGTCCCATGAGCTTGATGCCCACAAAACTGGAACAGGCAGCCCAGCGCAAAGACCCGGAGGCCCTGCAGTCCCTCCATGTCATGACCTGCATGGAGTGCGGCTGCTGCGCCTACGCCTGCCCGGCAGGCCGGCGCCTGGTGCAGGCCATCCGCCTGGGCAAAAGCATTGTTAAAAAACAGGGAGGGAAGAAATAAATGGAAAAGCTCATTGTCTCCTCTTCCCCTCACTTGCAGGGCGGGAAGACCACACAAACCATTATGCTGGATGTGATCATCGCTCTGACTCCGGCTATGATTGCCTCTGTGATCTTGTTCGGACCCCGGGCAGCGGTGGTAATTCTCACCTGCGTGGCCACCTGTATCCTCAGTGAATACCTGTGCCGCAAGGCCATGAAGCGCCCCCAAACCGTAGGGGATTTAAGCTGCGTGGTCACTGGCATTTTGCTGGCGCTGAACCTGCCTGTAACCATCAGCCCTTTCATCGCCGTCTTCGGCGGCGTGGTGGCCATTGTGGTGGTCAAGCAGATGTTCGGCGGCATTGGGCAGAATTTTGTAAACCCCGCCCTGACCGCCCGGATCATCCTGCTGAACTCCTTCCCCTCTCGGATGACCCACTGGGTGCAGCCCTTTGACTACACCGCCACGGCCGACGCCATCACCACCGCCACCCCCTTGGGCATTCTAAAAGAGGGCACGGGAGAGGCATTGCCCTCCTACATAGACCTGTTTTTGGGCAACAACGCCGGCTGCTTAGGCGAGACCTGCGCCCTGGCCATTCTGCTGGGAGGCATCTATCTGATCGCCCGGCGGGTGATCTCCCCGGTGATCCCCGTGACCTATTTGGCCACGGCGGCGGTGTTCTCCGCCCTGTTCGGCCGGGACCCTCTGTTTGACCTGCTCTCCGGCGGCCTGCTGCTGGGGGCCTTCTTCATGGCTACGGATTACACCACCAGCCCCCTGTATTTCTGGGGCCGGGTGCTCTTCGCCATCGGCTGCGGCGCTTTGACTATGGTCATCCGGGAGTTTGGCTCCCTGCCGGAGGGCGTTTCCTACTCCATCATCTTGATGAACATCCTCACCCCGCTGATTGAGCGGGCTGTCAAACCCCGTCCCTTCGGGGCTCTGCGGCAGCGGCGTGCCAGAAAGGGGGCAGCCCAGGATGAAACTTGACTTTCGGGAAATCCTCAAACCCACCGCGGTGTTGTTTATCATCTGCGTGGTGGTCTCCGCCGCTTTGGCCGGCACCAACTTGCTCACCGAGGACCGCATCGCCCAGCAGGCCCTGCAGACTGCGGAGGAATCCCGCAAGGTGGTTCTTCCCGCTGCAGACACCTTTGAAAGCCAGGAGGGCGGCGCCTACTACACCGGCTCTGCCGGAGGCGAGACCGTGGGCTACGTGTTTGAGACCGGCGCCAGCGGCTACGGCGGCACAGTGTCCGTCATGACCGGCATCGACGTGGAGGGCACCATCACCGGTGTGGTAATCCTCTCCCACGACGAGACTCCGGGCCTGGGCGCCAACGCGGAAAAGCCCGACTTCTTAAACCAGTATCTCCAGCCGGCCCCCGAAGGCGGCCTCTCGGTGATCAAATACCAAACCCCGGGCGAGGGACAGATTGAGGCCATGACCGGGGCCACCATCACCTCTTCGGCGGTGACCGATGCGGTCAACCAAGCCATTGCCCAATTCTATGCTGTGAAAGGAGGCGCGTAACCGTGGAAAAGAAGAAGAACGGCCTGCTGCATGAATTTACCAAGGGCATCATTAAGGAAAACCCGGTGCTGCGGCTGGTGCTGGGCTGCTGCGCCACCTTGGCGGTGACCACCGCGGCCTCCAACGCCATCGGCATGGGCGCCGCCACCACCTTTGTGCTGGTGTGCTCCAACGGGGTGATCTCCCTTTTGCGGAAGGTGATCCCCGACAAAGTGCGCATCCCCGCCTTCATCACCATTGTGGCTGGGTTTGTGACCATTGTGCAGCTGTTCATTCAGGCTTTCTCCCCCGCCTTGGACGACGCTTTGGGGGTGTTCCTGCCCCTGATTGTGGTCAACTGCATCATTCTGGGCCGGGCAGAGATGTTCGCCAGCAAAAACAAGGTGCTCCCCTCCCTCTTAGATGGCCTGGGCATGGGCGTGGGCTTTACCGCCACGTTGCTGGCCATGGGCATTATCCGGGAGCTGCTGGGCGCCGGCACGGTGTTTGGCATTCCCATTCTCTCCCACTTTATGGAGCCCATTATCATCTTCCTGCTGCCTCCCGGCGGATTCTTCGTGTTCGGCATGCTGGTGGCTTTGGCGGGCAAGCTCTCCGCAGAGGGCAAGGCCCCGGAATCCACAGGCTGCGCCCACTGTCCTCTGGCGGCTTCCTGCTCCAAGCTCAGTGAGAAAGACAACGGAAAGGAGGCGGCTCGCTGATGGATGCACAAACCATTAAATCCCTGGTGGCCATCTTCCTGGCGGCCATCCTGACGGAAAACTACATTCTCAATAAATTTCTGGGCATCTGTCCATTCCTGGGGGTCTCCAAGAAATTGGACACCGCTGTGGGCATGAGCTGCGCCGTCACCGTGGTGATGGTCATCTCCACCGCCGTAACCTGGCCCCTGTACACCTACCTGCTGGTGCCCAACGGCTTGGGCTATTTGCAGACCATTGTGTTCATTCTGGTGATCGCCGCTTTGGTGCAGCTGCTGGAAACGGCCCTGCGCAAATACATGCCCCCTCTGTACAACGCCTTGGGCATCTACCTGCCCCTGATCACCACCAACTGCGCCGTGCTGGGCGTGACCATGCTGGTGCTGGAAAAGGGCGCGGAGGATCCCTCCTTTGGCTATCTCCAATCTCTGGTAAACGCCTTCGGCTCCGGCGTGGGCTTTTTGGTGGCTATGGTGCTGTTCGCCGGCGTGCGGGAGCGCTTGGAAAACTGCGACATTCCCGAGACCTTCAAAGGCCTGCCCATCACGTTGGTAGCCGCCAGCCTGGTGGCTGTGAGCTTTTTGGGCTTTAACGGCGTGGTCGACAATCTGCTGTAAAGGGAGGACGCAACTATGGAAATACTCACTCCCATTTTGATTGTGGGCATCATCGGCCTGCTGGCCGGTGTGATTTTGGCGGTGGCCTCCATCGTCATGGCCGTGCCCAAAGACGAAAAAGCCGAGGCCTTAGAGGAAGTCCTCCCTGGAGCCAACTGCGGCGCCTGCGGCTTTTCCGGCTGCCCGGGCTATGCGGCGGCCATGGCCAAGGGCGAGGCCCAGCCGGGCCTTTGCTCCCCCGGCGGGACAGAAGTGGCCCGGAGGTGCGGGGAAATTTTAGGCGCCGGCGACGTGCAAGTGGAAGCCAAAACTGCCCTGGTTCACTGCCTGGGCAGCTACGACAACACCACGGACAAAATGCTCTACGACGGCTTGCAAAGCTGCGCGGCTGCGGCCCAGCTCATGGGGGGGATTACCTCCTGCCGGTACGGCTGCATGGGGTTGGGAGACTGCCAGCAGGCCTGCGAATATGGAGCCATTCAAATCTGCAACGGCCTGGCCCAAGTGGACCCGGAGCAATGCAGAGGCTGTTCCAAATGCGTGGCCGCCTGCCCCAAGGGGATCCTCTCCCTGGTGCCCCGGAGAAAGCAGGCCGTGGTGCGGTGCTCCAACTGCGATAAGGCCAAGGACACCATGGCTGTGTGCAAAATTGGCTGCATCGGCTGCGGCAAGTGCGTGCGCACCTGCCCCTGCGGCGCTGTCACCGTGGAAAACGGCGTGGCCAAAGTGGACCCCCAGAAATGCACCGCCTGCGGGCAGTGCGTGGAGGCCTGCCCCCGGCATGTGATTACCCTGCTGTAAAAAACGAAGCCAAAAGGAAAGGACCGTCCAAAAGGGCGGTCCTTTTTCTACCCCGATCGGGACACCGGGGCCTTCGCGCTTTATTCCTGCACTTGGGAAGGGGAATGAGGCTTCACAGAGCGCTCCTGCAGAATCTTCTTCATGGTGAGGCAGTACACCACAATGGTCATCGCCGGGCCCAGAATGTCGGACAGGGGTTCGGCGTAAAAGGCGGCACGGGCTCCGAAAGCGGCGGGCAAAGCAAAGATGGCTACAAAGTACACCAGCTTCCTCCAGAAGGATAAAGGCAAACTCAAGCGCACCTGGCCGATGCCTGTAAAGCCGTCCACCAGCTCGTACTGCACCCCCAGGGGGATGATGGCCAAGGTACAGACCTTGATGGCGTCATAGGCCTCTCCGGCCAAGGTGGGATCTTGGGTAAACAGCCCCACAAACAAGGGCCCTGCCAGCCGGGCCAAAACAAAGAGAAGCGCCGTATACCCCACGCACAGGCCCACAATGTACTTCTGAGCCTGGCGCACCCGGTCCACCTGGCGGGCGCCGTAGTTGTAGCCCAAAATTCCCTGGGTGCCACCGCTGATGCCTCCCAAAGGCATGGTGACCACCAGCATGAAACTCTGCACAATGGTGTTGCAGGTGACCAGCATGTCCCCCTCAGCGCCGCCGGTGCGCTGCAAGATGGCGTTCATGGCGATGATCATCACGTTGTCCACCGCCACAATGAGAAAGGGGGTAAATCCCATGACCAGTACCCGGCCCATCACCCGCAGGTCATAGCCTCCAAACGTAATGGGCACCAGTACCCGTTTGCCAAACAGGAAGGCAATCACAAAGGCGGCGCTGGCCGCCTGGGAGAGCACCGTGGCGATGGCCGCTCCCCGCACACCCATATCCAGAACGAAGATAAACACCGGATCCAGGGCGATGTTTAGGGCTGCGCCCAGCATCACAGAGGCCATGCCGATCTTGGCAAACCCCTGGCAGATGATGAACTGGTTTAGGCCGCTGGCGGCCAAAGCGAAGAAAGTGCCCCACAGATAGGCGGTGAAGTACTCCTCCGCGTAGGGATAGGTGGCGTCGCTGGCGCCAAACAGCCGCAGCATGGGCTCCCGAAAGGGCAGAATGCCCCCTATAAGCAGCACGGAAAAAACTGCAAACAGCAAAAAGCAGTTGGCCAGCACTTTCTTGGCGGCTTTCAGATCCCCCTCGCCCATGCGGATGCTCACTAAGGGCGCGCCTCCTACGCCCACCAAAACCGCTACCGAACCCACCATGGTCACCACAGGGCCGCACACGCCCACTCCAGCTAGGGCCACGTCCCCCACCTGGGGGATGTTTCCAATGTACATCCGGTCCACAATGCTGTACAGCACGCTGACAAACTGCCCCAGCATGCTGGGAATGGCAATGCGCCACACCAGAGAGCGCACCTTATCCTTGCCCAAATCATTTTCTGCTGCCATTCTGTCCCACCCTTTTCACAAGTTTCCCTGGCAAAAAGCCTTTCCTATCTTACTCCTTTTTCCCGTCCCTGGGAAGGGGGAACTGGAAAACCTTTTCCAGACTTTCTTCTTCGGGAGACAGTTCTCCCCACTGCCGGCCTGCGAAAGGTTTGCGCAGCCTCAGAAGGAGCGTGCCCCTTCGGCTGCACCAGGATCTTCCTCCGCCTTGCTGCCAGCAAAAAGGGACTGCGGCGCTTTCCCGCGCAGCAGTCCCCTGGTTTGCCTATGTTGTTTACAGGGCCCGCAAGGCCTCCATCACCCACCGGATCCGCTGGGTGGGGATCTCCGTGGGCAGCGTGCAGTCCGCTCCCAAAATAAAGCCCTGGGTGCCGGCGGTCTCCACCACCTGGGCTACAGCTGCAGCCAGCTCCTCCTGCGTGCCTTCCACCAGGGGGCCGGAGCGGTTGGCAAGACCGCCCATCAAGGTTTTGCCGGGGAACAGCTTCTTGCCCTCTTCCAGAGAATAGGGCACCTCGTAAACGCCCCAGTTCACCACGTCGCAGTAGTCCCCGTAAGAGCGGTAGCGCTCCATGTTCAGGCCGTCCTTGCAGATGTGCAGGAACACATGGCACCCCGCCTTTTGGATCTCCGAAAGAATCAGCTTGTCCAAGGGGGCAATCCACCGGTCGAACTCCTCATCGGTAAACCAGCGGGTTTCCGCCCCCAAAGCGGCGTAATACACGCCGTCCACGCCAGCCTCCTTATAGCCCCAAGCCAGTTGGCACATGCCATCGGCAATGCGCTTCATAGCGTCCAGCACCGGGGCGCTGTTGGCCCGCAGATGCTCGGTCAGCAAGGTGCGCACCGGGTCGTAGCCGTAGTCCGCCTCAATGGGGTGGATGGCCGAAGCCGTAATGCCGTGGAGCGTGCCCAAAGAATAGGCGTCCGGATCGCACCGGTCCAAAATTTTCTTGGTGAACTCCAGCTGATTCTGGATAAAAGGGGTCTCCCGGGTGATGGGGCCAATGCAGGCCCAATCCTCCGGCGTCCGGATAACGCCCTGGTTCGGCACCAGGTTTTCGTTCATGATTTTCACAAGGTCCGTGTCCGTCTCCTGGAAAAACGCCAGATGGGCCTGTACTCCAGCCTCGCCGGAATTTTTGTCCTTGGGGAAATGCAGGGAAAACCCTGCGGGCACACAGTCCACCGGCTTCCCTTGCAGGGCAGCCAACACACGTTCTCTCTTTGTCATGGATCTCTTCTCCTTTCCAAAAATAAAGATAGTTTTTTCATCTGGACAGCTGCTCTTGCAGCCACTCCGTCGATTGGGACAGATATTCCCAAGCAGAAACCGCCCCGTAATGCTCCAGGGTGTACACCCCGTCGTACCCGTCCCGCAGCAGCTGGGCCACCAGCTCCTCCAAGCCCAGGGCGCCGCCGCCTACAGGGGCGGGGTACAGCAACGTGCCGTCCAGGGCTTCCCGGGGCTCTTCTCCCCGGCGGGACTCTAAGGCCCGGTCCTTTAAATGCACGTGGGCAATCCGATCCCGCAACTGGGGATAGGCCTGGCGCCAATCCTCCCCGGCAAAGAGGAAATTGCCCGCGTCAAAGGCGCAGGAGAGCTTGGGACACCCCTGCAAAAACCGGAGCAGCCCCGCCGTGTTGGAAAAGGGGGCCAGGGGGCTGTCGTAGTCCTCCATGACCAGGGAGACGCCGTAGCTCTCCCCCAGCTCCCCCAGACGGTTGACCCCCTCCACCATGCGCTGGGTCTGCTCCTCCCGCTGCTGGGGGGAGTCCTCCGGGTCAAAAAAGCCGGGAATCACCAGCAGCCTGTCCACCCCCAGAAACTGGGCGGCCTCCAAAATGGGAGCCGCTTGGCGCTGCACATCCGGGTCCCGGCCAAAGTCGAAATAGGCGGGAATACTGGCAATGTCCAAATCCAGCATGGCAAGCTCCTGGCCTACCTCGTCCTCCCGGCCCAACACATTGTTGGCGGAGACTTCCAGGGCCTCCACACCCTTGTCCTTGGCCAGCTGAAGGGCCTCCATGAAGGAAATCTGCTCCTGCCGGGAAATGTCCCGGATATGGTCGTAAAAGGTGGCAATTTTTGCCAAAATACATCCTCTCCTTTACTGGGAAATGCGGGCCAGCCGGCGGCCGGTTTCCACGGCGGCGGCAAGGCACTCCTCTGTGACGGAAGCGCCTTTTTGGTGGAGCACCCCGTTGTCCCACACGGGGCCGTCCAGATTGTCCGTGGTGTAGAAAAACTGGGCAAACCGCAGCCCCCGGAACTGGGCCACTGCCGCCAGAGCAGCGCACTCCATCTCCACGCTGATGCACCCCTGGGCTTTCCGGCGCTCCATTTTGCCCCGGGTCTCCCGGTAGAAGGCGTCGGTGGTCCAGGTTTTTCCCTGGGTGAAGGGCAGGCCCAGGGATTCCAAAGCGCCCCGGCAAGCTTCCACACAGGCGGGGTCCAGTGCAACCTCCTCCGCCGGGGGCAGATAGTGGTAGGAGAGCCCCTCGTCCCGCACCGCCGCCGTGGGCAGAATGAAGCTGTTGAGGGGGATGTTCCGGTCCAGCACGCCGGCAGCGCCGAAGAACACAAAGTATTTCCCGCCCAGGGGCCAGACCTCCTCGATAAAGCTGACGGCCGCAGGGGCGCCCACGTGAGGCATGCCCAAAACCACCGGGGTGCCGTCCATAACCACCCGGTACAGGGGTACAGGGCCGGTGCAGAAGGGCACGTGGGCAATCTGCTCTCCGCCGTAGCGCTCCAGGCACTTTTCCACAATGTGGGAGGAAAAAGCCAGTATGCAAATCTCCGGGAAACCGGGAATGGGCGAAAGATGTTCTTCCGGGTTGATCAAGGCTTTTCGATCGGGGTCAAACTCGTTGCAGAGCATGGGGCAAACCTCCTTTTGCTAAAATTGTGCCCATTATAGTACAGAGGCTGGCCCGTGTCAAGCGGGGGAGTGGACGGGGGAGGCCGGCGGCCCCGAAACCCACGGCTGCCGCGCCGAACGTCCTCATTCGCCTGAGGGCGACAGTTTTCCTTCGGGAGGGAGACTAAGCGCTCGCTTCCCTCACCCAGGGAGGGTACATGGCGGCAGCCGTGACGGAGAGGGGCAGAAATCAGCCCCACCGGCCGCTGGTTCCCGTTTGCTGAGGCCTATGGGAGGGCGAGCGCAAGGAGCCTCCAAAACTTCCGCCTCTCTTAACTGAAATACCAGCTGTCGAACAGCTCCAAGGCATCGGCGTACTCCCGGGTGGTGGGGGCGCCGGAAAGCACCGGGAAATACACCGCAAACAGCACCAGACAGCCTGCCGCGAACACACAGAGGGCCAACGTAGAAGCCGAGCAGGACAAGCCTCCCGGGAACGAGAGCCGCCGGGTAAAGAGGCCCCGTTGGGACAGCAGCCAAAAAACTCCGCACAGGGCCACCACCAGGAAGGGCACCGCCGTGAAGTAGTGGTAGATAAAGGTGAGCCGGGGCACCAGCACCCAAGGCAGGTAGACGCTGCCAAAGCCTGCCAGCACCACGCCGGCCCAGCGAAACCGCTCCCGGCTCCAGAAATAGGCCGCCGCCCCCAAGGCGGGCAGGCCCGCCCACCAAAGCAGAGGGTTGCCAAAGGCGGAAATGGTGCTGTACCCCTGGGAGGTGTCATGGGCAAAATACCAGATGGGGCGCACATCCAGAGGCCACTCGTACCAAGGGGAAGCAAACGCGTGGGTGGCCACCAGCTGGGAATGGTAGGAAAACATGGTCACCTGGTAATTCCAGAAGGCTCCCCATACATCTCCCACATTGTGCGGCAGGGTGGTGATCGGCAGAAAGGCGGCAAAGTAGATGCCGAAAGGCAAAGCCAGGAAGAACAGGCAGCACCAGCCGCACAACTTGCCAAAACGGACCAAGATCGGCCGCAGCTCTTCTCCCCGGCGGCGGGCCTCCCGGCCGGCACACAGCAGCTTGCCAAAAAACAAGACTGCCAGCCCCAGGGCCCCGTAGGCCGCCGTCCACTTGGAGGCCACTCCCAACCCGGTGAACACCCCGCAGGCCAGCAGCGGAGGCAGCAGGCGCTTCCAGCTGTCGGTCAGAGGATCCCTCTTCACAAAGGCCACCATGGTATCGTACATCAGCAGCAGGAAGAACACTGCGTAGGTGTCGATGGTGGCAATGCGGGTCTGGGTAAAGTGCATGAAGTCAAAGGCAAACAGCAAGGTGCCCGCCAGGCAGATTCGTGTGCGCCCAAAGAGCTGGTGGAGCAGGTGATAGAGAACCGGGAGCATCAACACCCCAAACAAGGTCCCCACGCAGCGCCAGCCAAAGGGGTTCATTCCAAACAGGCGGATCCCCAGGGAGATGAACAGTTTGCCCAGGGTGGGATGGGTGTTCTCGTAGGGCTCCAGGCCCAGAATGTGCTCATAGGCCGTGCGGGCGTGGTAGATCTCGTCAAAGTAGGTGGAATTTTCGTAGGTGGACTCCAGAGGAACCACCTGCTGCTCGTCTGTCAGGGTCTCCCCTCCTACCTGGGACGTGACCTCCGCCAGCACCGGCGTACCGGTATAAAACAGGGAAGCCTCGTTGAGGGTGACGGATCCGTCCAAGGCAGTCAGGCGCACATACCGTCCCGGGGTGGAAAGGGGAAACTCCTTCCAGGCAAAGACGCTGCCGTCGGTGAGCACGCCGCAATCGGTCCAGGAGACCCCGTCTTGGCTGGTCTCCACCTGGACGTTGACCCCCACCCGGGCGACGTAGTGGCTGTCGTCCGGGGCAATGCCCGGCAGATAGGTCAAGGTATCGCATTCCCCATCGGCTGCAAGCACGGCGCTCTCCCCTTGGGAGGGAGTCCAAGGGGTCACCGCCGTCTGGATATCTCCCAGGCGGAAAAAGGCAAAGCAGGCGTACACCAATGTGAGGAGAACCAGCACTCCCCAGTCTTTACGGCCCATAGGGCCGGGCACGGGCGTGGTATCCTCCCAGGGCCTGGAAACCGGCACTTGGGCCGGGCAGAGTTTGCCCCGCAAAAACACCCGGCAGCCCACCCAAAGCAGATAGCCAATGGCCGCCAGCTGCAAAACAGAGAGAAAACGGGTCAGGGCCGTGTTGGGATCGTAGTTGTTGTAGTACTCCCGGAACTGCCACAACACAAAGGCCACGTTCCAGTAATGGACGGCGCTGGCGGCGCCAAAGGCCCGCAGAAACCCCCGATCCTCCACAAAGAGGGAGGCCACCAACAAAAACAGGAAGGCAGGGAACAAGTAGCGCTCGTGCATCTTCACAGAGAAGGCGTACACCACCCCCATGAGCAGAGCGGGGCTGTACAGAACCGCCGCCTTGTTCTTGGAGCCCAGCACCAACACCCCGCACAGAGCTGTGGCCAGCACCGGCGCCGCCAGGTCCAGCAGATCTCCCGGCAAACCGGCGGGCAAAGTCTTCCAGTTCCAGCCCAGCAGGCTCCAGAAATTGTACGCGTTGACCGAGTAGTAGTTGTAATAGTCTAACGTGGACTGGTACCGCTCCAGCAGCCAGAGGAAGTTAAACCCTTTGGTAAAGGGCAAGGCCACCACCAGCACGGCGGCCACCGCCGCCAACACCCCCAAAACCAGCATGCCCCACCGGCGGCGTTTGCCGGTAAAAAACAGGTAAGCCGGGGCGAAAATGAGCATCTGGGGCTTGCAGGCAATGGACAGCCCGTACAGAAGGGCTGCGGGAAGGTACCGCTCTTTGTAAAGCAGCAGCAAGGAGGTGAGCACAATGGCCGTACAGAAGGAGTCCGCCTGCCCCCACTGGGCGGAATTCAACAGCACCGCCGGGCAGAAAAGGTAGACCCCTGAAAGGAACAGGGCGGTCTTCTCCCCCCGCTTCCTGCGGGCCACAACCAACAGCACCCAGGCGCAGTAAAGGTCCGCCAACAGGGAGGGCAGCTTGATCAGCAAGGTGTAGGCCTGGCTCTCCACAGACAGGCCCAGCAGCAGGCGGATTCTGTCCAACAGGGCCAGTACATAGAGATAACCCGGGGGATAGTCCAAGAAAACATCCTGCTCATAGAGTTCCGAAAAGCCCACCTGGTTTGCCAGGCTGGCCCAGGACTTGAAGGTGTCCGTATCAGTGGTAAAGCCCTGGGAAGAATAACCCAGCCAGAGCCGAAGGGCCAAAGCCGCCCCAAACAACAGGGAAGCCCACAGCACAAAGGTGGTCCGGGAGAGGTGCTCCCGAGAAAATTTGCGGCCTGCCAGAAGGAATACACCGTCCCCCAGCACACCGGCCGTCAGCGCGCCAACGCCCATACGATCCCGCCTTTCCCCATCTATTTGTCAGGAAGCCGCTGAAAGAAAGCATTTCCCCATTGACTCCCGGAGAAAATCATTGTAAGCTACGCTTATAAAGTATACCGTCATTCCCGGGAAAAAGCAATCGTTTCCGGGAAGGGCGCAGAAAGGAACGAGTTGTATGGAACTGAAACCGCAACATACGCACGAAAATCCGGACATTCTCCATGTGGGAACCTGCCCGGACCGCAGCTATTATATCCCCTTTGCCGGAGAGGAAGAGGCTTTGGAGGGCGCCTCTTCCCGGGTGATCTCCCTAAACGGCACCTGGGCTTTCCGCTACTTTTCCTCTTACCAGGAAGCGGTGGACCCAGAGGAGGGCCTTTCCTTTGACGAGGAGGAGATGGGGCAGATCCCCGTGCCCTCCTGCTGGCAGAACCAGGGCTGGGGACGCCACCAGTACACCAACGTCCGCTATCCTATTCCCTGCGACCCGCCCTATGTGCCGGAGGAAAACCCCTGCGGCCTGTATGTGCGCCACCTGCAGGTGGAAGACCCCAGCGCCTTCCACTGGTTTTTAAACTTTGAGGGAGTGGACTCCTGCTTTTACCTGTGGGTCAACGGGGAATTTGTGGGCTACAGCCAAGTGTCCCACTCCACCTCGGAGTTCGACCTGACCGGCCTGCTCACCGCCGGGGACAACACCTTGGCGGTGCTGGTGCTGCAGTGGTGCGACGGCACCTATCTGGAAGACCAGGACAAACTGCGCATGAGCGGCATCTTCCGGGACGTGTACCTGCTGGCCCGGCCGGAACACCATGTGCGGGACTTTTTTGTAAAAGAGGACTTCTCCCCGGATTTTTCCCAGGCCACGGTCACGGTGGAGCTGGAGCTTTCCGGCGCCTGCCAGGTGCAGGCCGTCCTCACCGCCCCTGACGGGCAGACGGTGGGCACCGCCTCCTCCCTGGGAGAACCCCTGGTCTTTTCTCTGGACCAGCCGGTGCTGTGGAACGCAGAAGCCCCTGCCCAGTACACCCTGTCCCTTTCCACCGGGGAAGAGGTGATTCTTCAGAAGGTGGGCCTGCGGAAGATTGAAGTGCGGGACGGTGTGGTGTACCTCAACGGGGTGGCCATTAAGTTCCGGGGCGTCAACCGGCACGACAGCAACCCGGTCACCGGGTACACCATTTTCAAAGAGCAGGCCCTTCAGGATCTGGCCCTGATGAAACGGCACAACATCAACGCCATCCGCACCAGCCACTATCCCAACGCCCCTTGGTTCTTGCAGCTGTGCTCCCAGTATGGGTTCTATGTCATCGGCGAGGCGGACATGGAAAGCCACGGTATGGCGGAGCAGCTGGGCCACTATGAGGGCGAGCGGTATCCCGACGCTGCCGACGACCCCCAATTTCAGAAGGCCATTCTGGACCGGGCCCAGCGCTGCGTCATCCGGGACAAGAACAACGCCTGCGTGGTGATTTGGTCCCTGGGCAACGAGAGCGGCTGGGGAGAAAACTTTGAAATTGCCGGCCGCTGGGTGAAGGAATACGACCCCTCCCGGCTGCTGCACTATGAAAACTTCCTCACCTATCACAAAGACCGGACCCCGGACTTTTCCATGCTGGACCTGTACAGCCGGATGTACGCCTCTGTGGAACAGGTGGACGACTATTTCCACGACGGAGCGCTGGACGAAAACCTCCACGGGCGGCGGATGCCCTTTATCCAGTGCGAATACATCCACGCCATGGGCAACGGCCCCGGGGACGCAGAGGACTACCAGCGGCGGATTATGGAATACCCCGGCTTCTGCGGGGGCTTTGTGTGGGAGTGGTGCGACCACGCCGTATACGGAGGGACCACTCCGGACAACCGTCCCATCTACCGCTACGGCGGGGACTTTGGAGAGTTCCCCCACGACGGCAATTTCTGCATGGACGGCCTGGTCTACCCGGACCGCACGCCCCACACCGGCCTGTTGGAGTATAAAAACGTCATCCGTCCCTTGCGGGCACAGCGGGTGGCCGGCAGCACCTTCCGCTTCCACAATTACCTGGACTTTACCGACGCCGCAGACGCGGTGTGCGTCTCCTTTGAAGCAGCCCAGGACGGGGAGGTCTTGCTGGGCGGCAATTTGGAGCTTCCCTCCCTGCCCCCTCACGGTGAAGTGGACCTGACCCTGTCGGAGCTGCCGGAAGGAGGCGTCTCCACAGTCACGTTCTTCTACACCGCCAAACAAGCCGGAGACTTCACCCCGGCAGGCCATCCTTTGGGCTTTGACCAGATTCTCCTGACGGAGGAGCCCTTCTTCCTGGATGCCCCCAGCCAGGAGGAAGGCGTCCAGGTGGAAGCCGGTTCCGACCAGGTGATCTTCACCGGCGAGGACTTCCGCTATGTGTTCGACAACGAGACGGGGCTGTTCTCCGCCATGACCTACAAGAACCGGAACCTGCTCACCCGGCCCATGGAGTGGAACCTGTACCGGGCTCCCACAGACAACGACCGGGAGGTCCGCCTCCTCTGGGAGCAGGCCGGCTACCACCGGCCCACAGTGCGGGTCTATTCCGTGGACCAAGAGGGCGCCACCCTCACCTGCCGGCTGGGGATCGCCGCCTTGTCCATCGCAAAATTCCTGGAGATTACGGCGGTGTGGACCGTCTCAGCGGACGGCCGTGTGGATGTGGCCCTCCATGGGGAGCGGGACACCCGATTCCCCTGGATGCCCCGGTTTGGGGTGCGCCTGTTCCTGCCCCAGGCCTTTGGCAGCGTAGAGTACTTTGCCTATGGCCCCTACGAGAGCTATGCGGACAAACACCAGGCCTCCCGGCTGGGCATCTATGCCCAAAGCGTGGACGCCATGCACGAGGACTACTTGAAGCCCCAGGAGAACTCCTCCCACTGGGGAGCCCGGTATGTGACCCTCACCGACGGAGCCTTTGCCTTCACCGCCGCGGCAGAGCAGCCCTTCTCCTTCAACGTCTCCCCCTACACCCAGGAGGAGCTGACCCAGAAAGCCCACAACTATGAGCTGGAGAAGTGCGGTGAGACCGTCCTCTGCCTGGACTACAAAATGAGCGGCGTAGGTTCCAACTCCTGCGGACCGGAACTGCTGCCCCAGTACCGGCTGGAAGAGGAAGCCTTCGACTTTGCCTTTACCCTGACCGTAGAATAAATTGCCTTCCAGAAAAAAGGGACTGTTGCTCGTTGCAACAGTCCCTTTTGGTTTGTCTGAGGGAACCGGCTCCCTCTGCCGCCTTGGCAAGGCCGGCAAAAGCCCTTGTCTCTCCAGAGAGTGGAGTGATCAAAGGAGCGCGCCCTTTTCTCACTTCTGGGGCACCAGCAGCTCCAGGCACTCCAGGTATTTCTCCCGGGTTTTGGCCACCACGTCCTCCGGCAGTTCCGGGGGAGGCGTGACGCCGTCCAGGTGGTTCTCGGTGAGCCAATCCCGCAGGTACTGCTTGTCATAGCTCAAGGGAGAGGTGCCCACCTGATATTCCGCCTTGTTCCAGAACCGGCTGGAGTCGGGAGTGAGAACCTCGTCGGCCAACACCAGCTGGCCGTCCTCGTCCAGACCAAACTCAAACTTGGTGTCCGCAATGAGGATGCCCCGTTTCTCCGCGTAGTCGAAGCAGGTCTCATAGACCTTCATGCAGGTCTCTTCCAGTTGGCGGGTCAGCTCCTCGCCCAGCTCCCGCACCATGTCCTCGTGGGTGACGCTGTACTCGTCATGGCCCTCGGTGGCCTTGGTGGAGGGGGTGAGGATGGGCTTTTCCAGCTTTTGGGCCAGCTGGTAGTCTCCGGTGATCACCTGGCCGCAGAAGGGTTCCTGGGCCTTATAGGCTTTCCACATGGAGCCAAACATGTACCCCCGGATAATGAACTCATAGGGGAGCATTTTCAGCTTTTTCACCAGCATGACCCGGTCCTGGTACATGGGCTTTGCAAACTCCTCCGGCATATCCTTGGGGTCGGTGGAGATCACGTGGTTTTTCACAATGTCCTTGGTCAAATCAAACCACAGCAGGGAGAGCTGGTTCAGTACCCGGCCCTTGTCCGGCACCGGCGTGGGCAGGATCACATCAAAGGCCGAGACCCGGTCGGTGGTATAGATGACCAGTTCCTTGTCAGAGACCTCATAGATCTCCCGCACTTTGCCGCTTCCAATTTTTTTCATGGATATCTTCCTTTCTTCTCATCTCTCGGGGAAACTCCCCGTTTCTTCTTTATGAAATACGCATTTTAAGCGAATACCCCTTGCAAAAGCAGCCCCACTCCACAGGAAAACCCGTTGAGGCCCAAAGAGCACAGGGCCGCCTTTTTCCAGGGCCAGCCCGCCAGCAGCCGGTAGACAAAGGCCTCTGCAGCCACCACCAGAAGCTCCAGGCACACCAGGGCCGGAAGATACACCCCCGCCCCCTGCCACAGCACCAGCAGGGCCATCAGCAAATTGGCCGCCGGATTGGTCAGCAGGTTACACAGGAAGCTGTACCACACCAGCTTCTTGTCCCTGGGAAAAACCCAGAGGGCCCCGCCTTCCAAAGCCACTGTGAGCAGCAGGTTGGTCAAAAGCCTGCCCAGGGTCATCTGCGGCGGTTTTTCCAAATGCGCAACACCAGCAGGCCTGCTACCACCACGCAAATGCACACGATCAACGTGAATATGGGCAGCCAGGCTGCCAACTGCTCTTCCTCCGGCGAAACCGTCACAAGGTCCAAAAGCATCCAAAGTTTCACAACCGGTCCTCCTCTCGTTTTTCCCTCTCCGAGCGCTCCTCTTTCCGGGGAGCCTGTTTCCTCCGTTCCCGGCGGATCAGCGCCACGGCGGCCGCCACCAAGACCAGGACCGCCAGAAGAATCCAGCCCGCGTGTTCCATCAAAGCCAACGGCCAAGCGACCACGTCCAACAGACGGTTCATACGCCACTCCTTTCCGCCCGCCCCCGGGAGGACAGGGCCACACACAGCGCAGAGATGCCTATTCCCGCCCCGGCGACCACCAGAGCCTGGCCTTCCTCCAGGGGGATCCCGTAGAAGGGCAGCATGCCCACAAACAGGAACTGGGCCGTCAGCCCGAAGGCCAACCCGGGGGATTCCGGCAGCTTGGCTGCCAGCACCCCCAAAGAGACCGGCATGGTCATGTTGAAGCACACCAGCCCCACCAGGGACAGCACCGGGGATTCCCAACCCAGACACAGCAGGGGCAGGGAGAGCGCCAGAGCCGCCGTACCCACCAGCCGGGGGCTGCTCCAATCGGCCAGAAAGCCGCCCAGCGCCTTGCCCAGACAGGAGGCAATCCCCGCAGCCAGAGCCAAAAGGCCGGTTTTCCAGGGCACGGGCACCAGGGCTCCCACATAAGACCGCAAGGCCACAGAGACCAGCGCCAAGCCCACCACCCACCAAAAAGGCAGGCGGGAGGCCGCGTGAAAGGCAGTCCTTCCCGCCGGAGCAGGACAGGGCGTTCTCCAGCAGCTCCAGGCGCACAGGCCCAGCAGCAGGGAACACACCACGCACAGCCAGGGGCTGGAAGAGAAACCTCCCAGCAGAGTGCCGCAGGAGACGCCTACCGCCCCGGCGGAGACGAACACACCGCCCTCGCGCAAACGGCCTTCTGCCAGCAAAAGCACATCCCTGCCGCCCCCGGGGTGGAACAGAGCGTTTCCCAGGGCGCACACCACCAGGGCGGGCCATCCCCACCCAAAGGCGGCCAAAAGGCCCCCACAGGCCACCAGCAAACAGCCTCCAACGGCCCCCAAACGAGGCAGGAACCGGTCGCACAGGGCGCCGGTCAAGGGCTGCAGGGCAAAGGCCAGCAGGTTGTACCAAAGGACTCCCGCTCCTGCGGCGCCTGGGGAGTTGGGAACGAACACGCCCACCACGAAAAAGGCGCAGGCGAAATCCACCCCAAAGTGGGACCAGGTCCGGGCCGCCAGCAGGGCAGCCCCTCTGCCCCCGGAGGAAAACCGGCGGGTCACCGGTCCTCTTCTCCTAAAAGGGCGTTGTAGATGCTGTCCACCCGGCCGTTTTTCCAATAGACCCGGGGCACCCGTTTGGAAAGGCCGCAGACCACCTCGTAATTGATGCTGCCTTCCAAGGCGGCCAGTTCATCGGCGGTGATGGCCTCTTCCCCATCCTGTCCAATCAGGGTGACCAGGTCGCCCACTTGAACCTCCGGCAGCTGGGTCACATCCGCCATAAGCTGGTCCATGCATACCCGGCCCAAAATGGGGCAGCGCTTGCCCCCAATGAGCACCTGGGCCCCTTTGGCGGAAAGGATGCGGGGATAGCCGTCCGCATAGCCCACCGGCACGGTGGCCACCCGCATCTCCTGCTGGGCGGTAAATTTCCGGCCATAGCTGACGGTGGCTCCAGGCAGGACGGTCTTCACGTGGGAGACCACCGACCGGAGAGAGAGCACCGGCTGCAGCTGGGGACGGTTGCGCACCTCTTCCGAAGGGTACAAGCCGTACAGGACAATTCCGGCCCGCACCATATCCAAATGGGAGAGGGGGTAATCGAACACGGCGGCGGAGTTGGCGCAGTGGCGCACCGCAAAGTGGATTCCCTCCCGCTCCAGGGACTCGATCATCTCCTTAAAACAGCCGAACTGCCGCATAGTGAAGGCGTCCCCCGCCTTTCCCTCGTCGGAGACGGCAAAGTGGGTGAAAATGCCTTCCGGGAACAGCCCCGGCAGAGAGCAGGCTTGTTTCACCTGCTGCACCGTGGCCTCGTCCCGGCTGATGTCCTGATAGTAGAAACCCAGGCGGCTCATGCCGGTGTCAATCTTCACATGGATGCGCACCGTAGCTCCCGCCTGTTGGGCATACTGGGACAATTCCCGGGCGTAGTCCAAACTGTACACGCATTGGGAGATGGCGTATTTTGCCAAAGACGCAGCCTCTTCCGGCGGGGTGTACCCCAACACCAAGACAGGCCGCTGGATGGCCGCCAGCCGCAGCTGCAAGGCCTCCTCCAAATTGGAGACGGCAAACCAGTCCGCCCCCAGGGTTTCCAGCTCCTGGGCCATGCGCACGGCCCCGTGGCCGTAGGCGTCCGCCTTGATGACGCAGCACACCTTAGCGTTTGGATTGGCAGCCTGGCGCACCGCGGCAAAATCTCGGGCCAGGGCGTCTAGATCAATTTCCGCCCAGGTCCGGCGCAATATTTCTTTCATATAAACTCACCTCCTGGGCGATATTTCCCGATCCTGTCTAGGCGGGATTGCGACCTCCATGCCCCACAGGGAAACTCGCGGAAGAAACCGCCCCAGCGGTTTCTTCTTCCCAGGTTCCTCTCACGATTTTCTTTCATACGAACTCATCTCCTGGGCGACGTTTCCCGAGCCTGTCTAGGCGGGATTGCGACCTCCATGCCCCACAGGGAAACTCGCGGAAGAAA
>DSTMR04002__coassemble_786_pt1 | contig 37295 bp, 32 predicted proteins | sample DSTMR04002__metabat2_high_PE_036 | metagenome-assembled genome bin DSTMR04002
GACTGAAAAGTTCTTTGCTTTCCGTCTTCCAGAAAGACAGCCCAGAATCCGGTTTACTCCTAAGCTCCCACACGCCGCCCTGCTGCAAACCCGCTCCAGAGAGCGAGAGCAGCGAGCGACAACGCGATTGAAAAGTTCGTTGCTTTCCGTCTTCCAGAAAGACAGCCCAGAATCCGGTTTACTCCCAAGCCCCCACGCGCCGCCCTGCTGCGAACCCGCCCCGGAGAGCGAGAGCAGCGAGCGACAGCGGGACTGAAAAGTTCTTTGCTTATTTTCTTTCAAGAAAGTAAGCGTTGGTGCCGGCGAAGAGGCCGCGGGCGTCCCGCACTTGAATGCGGAACCAGCCCTCATCGCCGGTTAAAGGAAACTCCGCCTGGGTGAGCGTTTCCCCGGGAGAGACCACTGCTTTGTAAGAGTCCCGGCCCTCTACGGTTACAAAGATCTTTTCCACAGGAGAGGTCTTTACCCGCAGCACGCCGCCCTCCAACGTGAGACCCCGCAGTTCCGGGCCCTGAGACCAGTAGAAGCGGCCGGCCTCCAGGGCCTCTATTACAGCGCCGTAGGTGAGACTTTCTGCTGCAATCTGTACGAAGCCCCCAAAGGAGTCGTTGAGGGGATCTCCCAAGGGCATGCGGTCGTGGTTGTCGTCGGTGGCCAGGGCGAACAGGCGCTGCCCAGAGCGCAGCATTTCATCGTACACTTGGGGGTTAAAGCCATAGAGCCCGTCGTGTTCGCAGCCATGGTTGTAAATCTCCATGGCGAACAGACCTTGCAGGCCGCTGTAATCCCGCCAATCCTGCAGGGACCAGTAGGGGTGGTTGTAGCACACCAAGAAGCCCAGGTCGTTCATTTGGGCAATGTAGTTGTTGATGCCTTCCAAGTCGTCGTACGCGCAGGTGGGAAGAGGATTGCTCCGCTTTTCCTCCCCGCGGACGCCGGGATCTTTGTCAAACAGGTTCAGGTGGTAGCACTTGCGCACCGGCCAGTCCCTCCCGGGCGTGGGCTCTTGAGTCAAATCCACCTCCAGGGCCGCCAGGGCCAGAAAGCCTTCGTCGTTGAGTTCGGTGTGATGGACGTACTTCCGGTGGTCCGTAAACGCCACAATGGAGTAGCCCTGGCCTTTGTAGGCAGCCTTGATCTCCTCAGGCGTGAACGCTCCATCGGAGAGGGTGGTGTGGCAGTGCAGGTTTGCTTTAAAATAGCCGGATTCCGGCAGAAAACGCTGATTTTCCATAAAAGATGCCTCCCAATGCGCTTGTTTAGTTCAGGCCTTCCAGCCCCTCTTCCAGAGTGCGATTCCGGAAATAAACCTGTTTGTCCCGGTCGTTGATGGGCCGCAGCACCCGGCAGGGGACCCCTACCGCCACCACGTTTTCCGGAATATCCCGGGTCACCACGCTGCCGGCGCCGATCACGCTGTTTTTTCCAATGGTCACGCCGGGCAGGAGGATGGCTCCCGCCCCGATCCACACATTTTCCTCAATGCGAACGGGCATGTTAAACTGCATGGCTTCCCGGCGCAGGTTTGGCTCGATGGGGTGGCCGGCGGCGGAGATGGTCACGTTGGGGCCAATCATCACATGGTCCCCAATGTAGACGTGGGTGTCGTCCACCAGGGTCAGGTTGAAGTTGGCGTACACATAGTTGCCCAAATGGGTGTGGCTGCCCCAGTTGGCCCGCAAGGGGGGCTCAATCCAGGCGCCCTCTCCCACTTCGGCAAAGATTTCCCGCAGCAGCTGCTGGCGGCGCTCTGTTTCCGAAGGCCGGGTAGCGTTGAAGTCGTACACCAGCTCGTTTACGGCCCGCTGCTGGGCCTGCAGCTCCGGGTCGGCGGAGTTGTAGAGAAGGCCGCTTTCCATGCGTTCCCGAGGGGTCATGGACTTAGGCTCCATGGTTGACTTCCCCCTCCAGCATCTGGGCAAACAGGGTGTTGGCCCAGGCAAACCAGGGACGGGTGAACTGGGCGGGGTCGTCCACGTTGAAGCCCTCGTGCATGAAGTTGGTCCCTGCGTGGGTGCGGGCAATGGTCTGCAGGCACTCCAGCTTCTCCTGGGGATCGGTGCTGGTGAGGATCTGCATGGTCAGGCCAATGTGCCAGATGTACCGGTGGGGCGTGTGGGGGCTGCCAATGCCCTTGGCGTATTTGCCCACAAAGTAATAGGGGTTGTCCTCCGAAAGGATGAACCGCCGGGTGTTCTGGTAGATAGGGTCGTCCGCCGGCTTGTAGCCCAAGTAGGGAATGGCCAGCAGGCTGGGGGAGTTGGCGTCGTCCATCAGGTTGTAGTTGCCGAAGCCGTCGGTTTCATAGGCGTAGATTTTGCCGTATTTGGGATGGTCGTAGATGCCGTAGGCCTCAATGCCGTCCCGGATCTCCTCCTGCAGGGTGCGGCAGCGCTCTTCCAGCTCCTTGTCCGCAAAGCCGGCCTGGAGCAGCTCCACTGCATAGCCCAGGGCCACTACCGCCATCATGTTGGCGGGGATCAGATAGCCGAACTTGCAGGAGTCGTCCGAAGGCCGGAAGCCAGACCAGGTCATGCCGGTGTAGTTGACAGGACGGCCCTTACCGTGCATGGGCAGCGTGTCGCTGGGGGCCCAGGCATGATCCCGAACGAACCAGTAGGGAGAGCGGTCGTGATGCTGCTCTGTGGTGAAGGTGTCCACAATGGTCTGAATCATCAGCCGGAATTCCTCGGTGAAGATGGACTTGTCCCCGGTTACCTGGTAATACTCATGGGCCAGGTACAAAGAGGCGCACAGGGAGTCCACCTCATATTTCCGCTCCCAGATCCAGCCGCTTTGGAAGTTGCTGTGGTCGTCTTCGCTGTAGCCCTTTTCCTTGACCTGGCTGTTAAAGGCGTTGGAGTAGGGATCCAGGTTCACGTAGTACACGTGTTTCTCAATGACGCTTTTCAGGATTCTTTTCAGGTCTTCGTCCTGGTTGGCGTATGGGATGTAGGGCTTCAGCTGGGCGGCGCTGTCCCGCAGCCACATGGCGGGGATGTCCCCTGTAATGACGAAGTAGCTGCCGTCTTCCAGCTGGGTCACCGTGGTTTCGATGGTGTTTAAAAAGCACTGCTTGGCAAGGGGGGCCAAGTCCGGGTACATTCGGGCGGTTTTCTGTTCCAGTTCTTCCGCTTTCTGCACTAAAATTTTAGGGATCATATTGGATAGCTCCTCTCCGGATTTTCCCTAAAAAGGGAGAAGTTTCTGCTGCCATTGTAGCACACCCCGGGCGCAAAGACCACACTCTTTTCTGTAAATTTTTGTAGAGGGAGAAACCTGCCAGGACTTTCAGAACGCAGAAGGCCTTACACCAGGCCAAAAAGGAGCCGTCGCTTGCTGCGACGGCCCCTCTCCATGGGTTTTTCTTTGGGCAAAGTCCGTTTGGAGCGCTTATGCCAGATCGGTGTGGCAGGCGTCACAATCGGTCAGTTCTCCCACAATGGGCGTGGGGTCAATGCCTTGGCGCGTGTAATAGTCCGCCACAGCTGCCTTGATGGCCTGTTCCGCCAACACGGAACAGTGGACTTTTACCGGCGGCAGCCCGTCCAGGGCCTCCATGACCGCCTTGTTGGTGAGCTGCAGGGCTTCGTCGATGGTCTTGCCCTTGATCAGTTCCGTGGCCATGCTGCTGGTGGCGATAGCCGCCCCGCAGCCGAAGGTCATGAAGGACACGTCGGTGATCACGTTGTTTTCCACTTTGATGTACATGCGCATGATGTCGCCGCACTTGGGGTTGCCCACTTCTCCTACGCCGCTGTAGTCTTTCATTTCCCCCACGTTCCGAGGATTGGCAAAATGGTCCATGACCTTTGCACTGTATGCCATAAAGAATCCATCCTTTCTTTTTTCTTAGTAAGCTTTCTTGCCGCATGACCGGCCGGTTTTGTTTTTCGTTAAAATCGGGAAAAGTTTCCTTGTGCAAACTTTCCTTACATATAGGCGTCGTAGTTGACCTTGCCGTTTTGAATGGCGTCCCACAGGGGAGAAATAGAGCGCAGCCGCTCGATGATGGGGGGCACGGTCTCCAGAATATAGTCGATGTCCTCCATGGTGTTCTCGTCTCCAAAGCTCAGCCGCAGGGAGCCGTGGGCCACCTCGTGGGGCAGGCCGATGGCCAGCAGCACATGGCTGGGGTCCAAAGAGCCGCTGGTGCAGGCGGAACCGGAGGAGGCGCTGATGCCCTTCAGGTCCAGCATAAGCAGCAGGCTTTCCCCTTCCACCCCTTGGAAGCAGAAGCTCACATTGCCCGGCAACCGGTGTTCCCGGTCCCCGTTTAAGCGGCAGCGCTCTATTTTCGAAAGCCCGTCGATCAGCTTGTCCCGCATGGCGGTCAGTTTGACCCGGCGCTCCTCCATGGTGGCGCAGGCCCGCTTTAAAGCGGTGGCCAGCCCTACAATAGAGGCCACGTTTTCCGTGCCGCCCCGCTTGCCCCGCTCCTGGGCGCCGCCGTCCAGCAGGTTCTGGATGACCACCCCGCTGCGGATGTACAGAGCGCCCACCCCTTTGGGGGCGTGGAGCTTGTGGCCGGAGAGAGACAGCAGGTCGATGTTCTGCTCCTGCACGTCAATGGGCACTTGGCCTGCCGCCTGCACGGCGTCGGTGTGGAACAGCACTCCGTGGCGCTTGCAGATGGCCCCAATCTCCGGAATGGGCTGGATGGTGCCAATCTCGTTGTTGGCGTACATGATGGTGACCAGGCCTGTGTTTTCCGTGAGGGCTGCCTCCAGCTCTTCCGGCCGGACAATGCCGTTTTCGTGGACGGGCAGGTAGGTGACGGTGAAGCCCTCTTTCTCCAGGGCCTGGCAGGTGTGCAGCACGGCGTGGTGCTCAAAGGCGGAGGTGACGATGTGGGTTTTGCCCTTGCGCCTCATGGCGTGGGCTGCGCCTTTAATGGCCCAGTTGTCGCTCTCTGTGCCGCAGCTGGTAAAGTAGATTTCCCGCGGCTGGGCGCCCAGGCACTGGGCCACGGTCTCCCGGGCCTCCTCCAACGGCTTTTTTGCCTCCTGTCCCAGGGAATACAAGCTGGAGGGGTTGCCGTATACTTCTTTGTAAAAGGGGAGCATGGCCTCCAGCACCTCCGGAGAGACGGCGGTGGTGGCGGCGTTGTCCGCGTAAACCTTTCTGTTCATAAAGAAAAATCATCCTTTCTGTGGGCTGTATCGGCCCGGTTGTACGACCGGGTTCCGCAAGCCGGGGAGAGTGTGAAAAAACGCTTCTCCTCGGAAGTGTTTGTCTAGCGTGAGTTAAATATACACCATTTTAGTATACATTTCAATACCCCAGACCGTACCAAGAAAAATTTTCTTTGGCCAAGGGAAGGGGCGCTTTTGGCAGCGGCGGGTGGTTTCCCCGTTGGGGGATAGAGAGCCCCCGCTGGGGAATACTGGAAGCAGGGGGAACCAAAGGCCGCTTGACAGTTTCCCAGGGAGACGTTACAATAAAGGACAGAGAAGGCCTCACAGGCGTGGGAGAGTTTCCGCGCGGCGCCTCCGGCGGAGAACGCTTGGACGGCGGCGGGGCCCAACGTGCGGCATCAACGCGGGATAGGACTCCGCGTGTATTTTTGATAGAGCGGAAAAAGGGCCGTGAAAAACACGGGATAGGGCGGTGCGCCCTCAAAGCGGGAGACGCTTCCGCGGCCCGAAAATACGGGAAAATTCCAAGTGGATGGGAAAAGCGCCGGGAAAAGTGTGTCCGGCGCTTGTGTTGCTGGATGCATGTCCCGTTTTTTCTGCCTTGTTTGAACGGTGGGAATGGACCGGATCGCCTGCAGACAGGAGAGGTGCGCCTCAAAAGGGCAAAACCCCGTGGGGATTCCGGCTGTTTGCAAAGGGCCCAGAGCCAGAAAGGCGAAAAACGGTGCCCGGGGCTTTTCAAACAAGGCTTAGGGGAGTTTTCCCACACGGCCTCTTTCACGAAATCCAAAAAAGATGTGCAGGTTATAGGCGGCATCGTGCGCTTCCGGTACGGTGCGGCCAAGGTTATTTTCGCGTAAGGAGGAACATCTGTGGCAGAGAAAGAAAAGAAGAACAGCCGGCGCAGAACGCCGGCAGGGGAGAACGTCTCCCGGCAGCAGGATCAGGTGCTCAGCGGCGTCCAGAATGCGCCGAAAATTGGAAAAATCGCCGGACCGAAAAAGAATACCGGCAAATCCCGGGGCAAGACGGAGCAGAAAAAAACGGCGGCGAAAAGCGCCCCCAAGAGCGCGGCCAAAACCCCCGCCAAATCCCCATCTGCAGCAAAGGGAAGCGGCCAGCGGGGCTCTTCCCGGGGCGGGCGCAAGCCTCAAAAACCCGCCTTAAGCCAGACCGCCGCCCAGGTGCAGGCCCTCAAAGAGCAGGAGGCAGCGCTGGAAAAGCGCAGCCGCCGGGGCCGCGGCAGGCCGAAAAAAAGCCAAAAACCCCCGGTGAAGGTGTATTTTTTGGGCGGCCTCAACGAGATCGGCAAAAACTTCACGGTATACGAGTGCCAGAACGACATGCTCATTGTGGACTGCGGCCTCTCCTTCCCCGATGAGGATATGCCCGGGGTGGACAGCGTCATCCCCGATTTTGCCTTTGTGGAAAAAAACTGGGACAAAATTCGGGGCGTGGTGATCACCCACGGCCATGAGGACCACATTGGCGCGGTGCCCTACCTGCTGAAAAAACTGAACGTGCCGGTGTACGGCACGGCGCTGACCATTGGGCTGATTGAGGGCAAGCTGAAGGAGCACAACTTGCACAGCTCCGCCAAGCTTCACGTGACGCCGGCAGGCTCCCACATTCAGCTGGGCTGCATGGATGTGGAGCTGATTCATGTGAACCACTCCATTGCCGATGCGGTGGCCCTGGCCATCCACACGCCCGGGGGAACCATTGTCCACACCGGCGACTTTAAAATCGACATGACGCCGGCAGAGGGCGGGATGATCGACCTGGCCCGCTTCGCGGAACTGGGCAGGGAAGGGGTTTTGGCCCTGCTGGCAGACTCCACCAACGCGGAGCGCCCCGGTTACACCCAGACCGAGCAGACGGTGAACAACTCGCTGGATTCCCTGTTTATGCGGGCGGAGGGAAAGCGCATTATTGTGGCCACCTTTGCCTCCTCCATCAGCCGGGTGCAGATGATCATCAACTGCGCCGTAAAGTACGGCCGCAAAGTGGCCCTGTCGGGGCGGAGCATGGTCAACGTGATGGGCATTGCCAGCGAGCTGGGCTACCTCCATGTGCCGGATGGGGTGCTCATCGACCTGAACATGATCAACCGGTATGAGCCTGGCCAGCTGGTGCTCATCACCACCGGCAGCCAGGGGGAGCCCATGTCCGCCCTGACCCGCATGGCCTTTTCCGACCACCGGCAGGTGGCCATCAACCCCAACGACTTCATCATCATTTCCGCCCGGCCCATCCCCGGCAACGAGAAGACCGTGGGCGCCGTGGTGGATGAGCTGCTCAAGCAGGATTGCACGGTGATCTACGAGAGCATGTACGACGTGCACGTGTCCGGCCACGCCTGCCAGGAAGAGCTGAAACTGATGCAGGCGCTGACCCGGCCCAAGTACTTTATCCCGGTCCACGGAGAGCAAAAACACCTGCGCAAGCACGCCGGCCTGGCCATGGCCATGGGAATGCCTCGGGAGAACATCTTCATCGGGGACATTGGCAACGTGCTGGAACTTCACGAAGACCACATGCGGCAGCTGGGCAATGTGCCTGCCGGCGAGGTGATGGTGGACGGCCTGGGTGTGGGCGATGTGGGCAGCATTGTGCTGCGGGACCGGAAGCACCTTTCCCAAGACGGCCTGATTGTGGCGGTGTGCTCCATCGACGCTGCCAGCGGAAAAGTGGTTTCCGGGCCGGACATTGTCTCCCGCGGTTTTGTCTACGTGAGGGAGTCGGAAGCTCTTATGGACGAAGCGCGGGATCTGGTGTATAATACACTGGAGGAGTGCGTCCGGCAGCATGTGCGGGACTGGAGCAGCATGAAGCAGAGCATCAAGGATGAGCTCTCCCGCTTCCTGTACCAGAAAACCCGCCGCAGCCCCATGATTCTGCCCATTATCATGGAGGTGTAAGGGCGCTTTTCACCACGCGAGGATGAGGGAGGAATGCCAAGGTGAGGCGGAAAAAGGTCTGGGTGGTGTCCCCGCTGTTCTATTTTATGGCGGGGGCCATGGTGCTCATGGGTCTGGCCAGTTACCGGTACAACAAGATCCTGTTTGCGGTGGAACTGACCGCCGCGGGCATCTCCGTGCTGGCTGTGCTGGTTTCCGATGTGTTATACCGGCGGAATATCATCACCACGGTGGGGAGCGCCAAAAAGGTGCTCTCTGCAGAAGAAGTGCGCGCCTTTCAGTCCTTTGCTCTGCCGGTGGCCGTCGTGGGGCCGGCGGGGGACATCGTTTGGGCCAACGAGGCCTTTGCCGGCGCCTTGTGCAGCGGCAGGGAGTTTTTGGGGGACAATGTGCTCAAATACATTTACCCTAAAACCTTCCGGCAGGTCATGGGAGAGCACGGCACGTCCGTCTCCCACAACGGGCGGGAATTTACCGTGTACGGCGCCCGGGCCCAGGCAGGGTATATCCTCTACTTTGTGGACGACACCTATTTCAAAGCTGTGGACAAGGAATATCGGGAGAAGCGGCCGGTGGTGTGTTTGGCCGTGTTCGACAACCGAGAGGAGATGGCCCGGGACAGCCTGGGAGGCGACGAGTCCCGTGTGGTTGCAGAGGTGGACGCCCGCCTGCGGAACTGGACCATGCAGGAGATGGGCGGCTTCCTGCGGCGGCTGGACAACAACCGTTATCTGCTGGTGACCGACGAGGCCCACCTGGAGCAAGCCAAACAGAAGCGTTTCCACATTTTGGACGACGTGCGGGAAGTGAAAAGCGTGCGCAATAACATGAGCGCCACTGTGTCCATCGGCGTGGGCCGGGGAGCCAAAGACGTGGCGGAGAGCGAACGCTGGGCCCGCCAGGCCCTGGACATGGCCTTGGGCCGGGGCGGCGACCAAGTGGCTGTCAAACAAGAGGGGGACTCCTACGAGTTCTTCGGCGGGCTTTCCAAAGGGGTGGAAAAGCGGGATAAAGTGCGCACCCGTGTTATCGCCGCCACCCTCACCGACCACGTGCAGGCCAGCGACCAGGTCTTTATTATGGGACACAAAAACTCCGACCTGGACAGCGTGGGCAGCGCGGTGGGCATGTGGGCGGCCATTCGCAAAGGCCTGGAAAAGCAGGCCCACATTGTGATCAACCGGAACCAGACCTTGGCCGGCCCCTTGGTGGAGATGACCGAGGCCGCCTATCCGGGCGAGGAGATCTTTATTCCGCCCCTGGAGGCCATTCAGAGCGCCACGGAACGCTCTCTGCTGATTGTGGTGGACACCCACTCGGTGAACTTTGTGGAGAGCCGGGACCTGCTGGACCGGATCCCTCGGGTGGTGGTGATCGATCACCATCGGATGATGGTGACCCACATTAAAAACGCCCTGATCTTCTACCACGAGCCCTACGCCAGTTCCGCTTCGGAAATGGTGACGGAGCTGGCCCAATACATCAAAGCCTCCTCTATTGGAGGAGCCGACGCCCAGGCCCTTTTGGCGGGCATCATGCTGGACACCAAAAACTTTGTGTTGAAAACCGGCGTGCGCACCTTTGAGGCCTCCGCCTACCTGCGGCGGCGGGGAGCGGACACGGTGGCGGTGAAAAAGCTGTTTTCCGATTCCCTGGACACCTACAAGCAGAAAGCCCAGCTGGTTTCCGGCGCGGAGATCTACAAGGGCTGCGCCATTGCCACCTCCAACTGGGAGTTTGAGGATCTGCGCATTGCGGCGGCCCAGGCGGCGGATGAGCTGCTGTCCATTATGGGGGTGAAGGCCTCCTTTGTGCTCTACCGGTCCGGAGGGGATGTGAGCATCTCCGCCCGCAGCCTGGGGGACGTGAACGTGCAGGTGATCTTGGAAGAATTCGGAGGAGGCGGCCACTTCACCATGGCCGGCGCCCAATTGAAGAACACCACCATTGGAGACGCCCGCCGGGCTTTGATCCGGGAGCTGGACGACAAATTGGAACAGACAACGGTGCAAAACTGAACCGGAACCCGCAGAGAGCCGGACGGTGGGTTTTGCCCCTGGCATAGAGAAACAGCGGCCGGTGGTTCCGCCCTTTTGGGAGAGGAAGCGCCGCCGGGAGAAAGGAAGGTATCGCTTTATGAAAGTTGTGTTGCTGCAGGACGTGAAGTCCATCGGGAAAAAGGGAGAGCTGTGCAATGTGTCTGACGGCTACGCCCGGAATTTTCTCCTGCCCCGGAAGCTGGCCAAGGAGGCCAACGCCCAGGCGATGAACGAGCTGAAAAACGCAGAGGCCGCCCGGGAGTATAAGGTCAAGACCGAGACGGAGAAGGCCCAGAAGAACGCGGAAATCCTCTCGGGCAAGACGGTGAAAATCTACGCCAAGCCCGGCCAGGGAGGCAAGATTTTCGGTTCGGTGACCGCCAAAGAGCTGGCCGAGGAGATCCGGCAGCAGTTTGGCGTGGAGGTAGATAAGCGGAAGGTGGTCCTCTCGGGGGACATCAAGGCCTTCGGCACCTACAGCTTTGAAGTGAAATTCTACGCGGGCATTTCCGCAGCCATGAGCGTGGCTGTGTGCGAAAAGGCCTGAGCGGCAGAGCAGATGCAACAGCCGGCGCCGTGTTTTTCCCCGGGAATGCAGCGGGGTAACGGCGCCTGAAGACAAACAGAGGCGGGGCGCTTTGCCGCTCTGCCCCAAAGCTGCAGAAGAGACCGCCCCCTATTGGGGGCTTTCTCCCTTTTACCGGGGGAGCGGCCGCTGGGTGTTAGACCAGCTAAAGGATGCTGCGGGAAAGCCCGCTGCCCTGGCCCGCGGGGAGAAGCAGGCGGCAAAGGCCATGCTCTGCGGCCCTTATAACCGTGGCCCTGGCGTCCAGGGAGAAGCAAGGAGGGATTGCAATGGATCAGGACGGCTATTTAGACACCCAAGGAATGGCGGGCATGTCCATGCCCTTCAGCCTGGAGGCGGAGCAGTCGGTACTGGGGGCCATTTTGCTGGAGCCCTCCTGTCTGTCTGCGGTGGTGGACATTTTGCCCCGGGCGGACTATTTCTATGGGGTAAACAACCGGCTGATTTACGGGGCCATGCTGGAGATGTTCGCTCTGGGGCAGCCGGTGGACATTGTCACCGTGCTGGAGCGGCTCAAGGCCGACGAGGCCTTTGACGAAGCCACGGGCAAGGTGTACTTGACCCAGCTGGCCCAGCTGGTGCCCGCCATCTCCCATGTGGAGACGTACGCCGGCATTGTCCGGGACAAGTACGACCTGCGCACCCTGATGCAGGCGGCCCGCAACATTTTGGACGACGCCAGCTCCGGGGGCGGGGAGGCCTCCCTGGTGCTGGACGCGGCGGAACAGCGGATTTACGACATCCGCCGGGGAAAGAGCGACCAGGGCCTGCAGAAGGTCCAGGAGATTCTGCTGGACACCTTCGACCGGCTGGACAAGCTCAACTCCGCAGACCGGGACAAGTACAAGGGCCTGCCCACAGGCATCCGGGAACTGGACGGCACCATCACCGGCTTAAACCGCTCGGACTTGATTGTGCTGGCGGCTCGGCCCGGCGTGGGCAAAACCAGCTTTGGGCTGAACATTGCCCGCCACGTGTCTGTGACAGCAGGGAAGCGGGTGGCGTTTTTCTCCCTGGAAATGGGCAAGGAGCAGTTGGCTTCCCGCTTGCTCTCCTGCGAGGCTTTGGTGGAGGGCACCAAGCTGCGGTCCGGGGATCTGACGGAGAGCGAGTGGGCCCACCTGATTGAGGCGGGGGACATTCTCCGCCAGGCAGACCTGTACTTTGACGACAACCCCAGCATCACCGTGCCGGAGATGAAGGGCAAGCTGCGCCGCCTGGACCACGTGGATCTGGTGATTGTGGACTATTTGCAGCTGATGACCGGCACCCGAAAAAACGACAACCGGGTCAACGAGATTTCGGAGATCACCCGGAACTTAAAGGTCATGGCCAAAGAGCTGGATGTGCCGGTGATCGCTTTGTCCCAGCTGCGCCGGGCCACCGAACGCACTAAGGACCACCGGCCGGGCCTGTCGGAACTGCGGGACTCCGGCTCTATCGAGCAGGACGCGGATATTGTCATCTTCCTGCACCGGGAGGCCTACAACGCCACCAGCGAGGGCGGCCAGCTCACAGAGGACATGGACCAAAACGCCGCGGAGATTATTGTGGCTAAAAACCGCCACGGAGAGACCAAGTCCATCCCGGTCCACTGGCAGGGCGAGTACATGCGCTTCACCTCCCGAGAGGTCATCCGCCATGAGTGAGGGGCTGCGGGTAGACCTGTCGGGCCTGCCGCCTCAAGGCCGGGTGGTGGTGGGTTTTTCCGGAGGGCCTGACTCCACAGCCCTGTGCCACTGGCTGCTGGGCCGGGTGCCCCGGGAGCGGTTGCTGCTGGCCCATGTGAACCACCGGCTGCGCGGATGGGAGTCCGACCGGGACGAGGCCGTGGTTTCCCAGTTTGCCCGGCAGTTTGGGCTGCCCCTGGCCTTGCACCGGGAGGATGTGGCCGCATTGGCCCGGGCCCGGAATATGGGCTTGGAGGAGTGCGGCCGTCAGGTGCGCTACGATTTTTTTGCCTCTCTGGCGCCGGGGCCGGAGGACCGGATCCTTACGGCCCACCACGGGGGGGACAACGTGGAGACCGTGCTGCTCCACCTGTGCCGGGGCACCGGCCTGGGAGGGCTGTGCGGCATTCCCTACCGGCGGGGAAAGATCCTGCGGCCCCTGCTGGGGGCCACCCGGCAGGAGATCGAGGCGTACTGCGCCCGGTTTCATCTGCCCACGGTGACGGACAGCAGCAACTTGTCCCCCGCCTACGCCCGCAACCGGATCCGCCTGGAGGTGGTGCCGGCCATTCGGGAGCTGAACCCGGAGCTGGTGCCGGCGGTCTCCCGCATGACGGAAAGCCTCACCCAAATCCGGGACTTTCTGGAGGGAGAGGCCGCCCGGCTGCTGCAGGAGGCCCGGTGCCCTTGGGGGATTCGCGCCCAGGTCTTGGCCCAGGCGCATCCGGCTTTGGAGGCCGCCGCCCTAGAGCTTTGGTGGCCCGGGGAGGAGCCCTTGGAAAAAAAGCACGTGCAGGCTCTTTCCCGCTGTTTGCGTCGGGGCGGCCGGGTGGACCTGCCGGGCGGCCGGCGGGCCTGCTGCTCCCAAGGGGTGCTGGCTCTGGAAGAGGCGCCCAGCGAAGGCTTTTGCCTGCCTGTGGAGCTGGGAGAAACCCTGCTCCCCTGTGGGAAAGTCCTGATTTTGCAGGAGAAAATCCTTCCCCAGGGGGCGCAGGATCGAAAAATTCACAATTTGTTGTTTAAAAACGCCCTGGACTATGCTATAATTACAGGCAATTTGATCGCCCGTTCCCGGCGGCCGGGAGACCGTTTTGCCCCGGCGGGCCGCGGGGTGACCAAATCGTTAAAGGGAATTTTTCAGGAAAACAAGGTTCCCTTGTTGCAGCGAGACCGCATGGTGCTGCTGGAGTGGAACGGCCGTCCTGTCTTTTGCGAGGGGGCAGGACCGGCAGAGGGATTTCAAGTGGGAGCATCTACCCGCCGGGCCCTGGTGGTGTCCCTGCGGGAAGCCAAGGATTTTTGAAATTGGGGAAGGACGGATGGGTTATGACAGAGCATGTGGACATGCGGCAAGACATTGAAGAAGTGCTGTTTTCAGAGGAGCAGATCAGCCAGATTGTGGCGCGCATCGGCCAGGAGATCTCCCGGGACTACGCGGGAAAGAACCTGCTGTTGGTGAGCGTGCTCAAGGGGTCTGTGGTGTTTATGGCAGACTTGATGCGGGCCATCACCATTCCTGCCCGCATTGATTTTATGGCCACCTCCAGCTACGGTTCGGGGGTGAAGAGCTCCGGCGTGGTGCGGATCCTCAAGGATCTGGACCTGGAGCTGAAGGGATACGACATCCTCATTGTGGAGGACATTTTGGACAGCGGCAAAACCCTGCAGTACCTGACCCGGCTGCTGCAGTCCCGCGGGCCTGCCAGCATCCGCATTTGCACCTTGTTTGACAAGCCGGAACGCCGGGAGGTGGAGGTGTTTCCCACCTATGTGGGCGCCCGTATTCCCGACGCCTTTATTGTAGGATATGGGCTGGACTATGATGAAAAATACCGCAATCTTCCCTTTGTAGGCATTTTGAAGCCTGCCGTCTACGCGTAAAACGGGGGAAAGCGGAAAGACTCTTAGATATAGGAGGACAGATTCTTGGACGGAAATCAAAAAAAGATTCGCAACCTTCTGCTGTATATTGGGATTCCGGTGGTGGTGCTGTTTATCATCATCTTCCTGTTTAACAACCGGACGCCCCAGCAGAATACGCACAAGTATTCCGACATCATCGACTACTTCCAAAGCCAGGAGGTGACGGAATACCGGCTGAACCTGGGCACCGGCGAAATGCTCATCACCCTGGAAGGCGGAGAGTCGGTGGGGTATGTGCTGCCCAGTGTGGACCTGTTCTACATGGATGTGCGGGACTCCATCAATCAGTACAACGAGGACCATCCCGACAAGAAAATGGTGCAGGACATCATCCGGCCGGCGGAGACCAGCTGGTTTGTCAGCCTGCTGCCCACGCTGATTCTTTTTGCGGGGCTGATCATCTTCTGGATGATTATGATGCGCCGTTTGGGCTCCAGTATGGGCGGCGACAAGCAGATGAATTTTGGCAAGGCCAAGATCAAGCAGATGAGCGACGAAAAGCGGAAGACCACCTTCGCCGACGTGGCCGGCGCCGATGAGGAAAAGGAAGAGCTTCGGGAGATTGTGGAGTTTTTGAAAAACCCCAACAAATATAACTCTCTGGGCGCCCGGATTCCCAAAGGCGTGCTGCTGGTGGGCCCTCCCGGCACCGGCAAGACTTTGCTGGCCCGGGCTGTGGCCGGCGAGGCGGGAGTGCCCTTCTTCTCCATCTCCGGTTCGGACTTTGTGGAGATGTTCGTGGGCGTGGGCGCCTCCCGTGTGCGGGACTTGTTTGACAAGGCGAAGAAGAACCACCCCTGCATCATCTTCATCGATGAGATCGACGCCGTGGGCCGCCAGAGAGGCGCCGGCCTGGGCGGCGGCCACGACGAGCGGGAGCAGACCTTGAACCAGTTGCTGGTGGAGATGGACGGCTTCGGCGCCAACGAGGGCGTCATCATGATTGCCGCCACCAACCGGCCGGATATTCTGGACCCCGCTTTGATGCGTCCCGGCCGGTTCGACCGGCAGGTGATGGTGGGCTATCCGGACATCAAGGGCAGGGAGGAGATTCTGCGGGTGCACGCCAAGGGCAAGCCTTTGGCTCCCGACGTGGTGCTCTCCACCATTGCCAAGTCCACCGCGGGCTTCACCGGTGCGGATTTGGAGAACCTCTTAAACGAGGCCGCCCTGCTGGCTGCCCGGAAGAACCACAGGGCTATCACCATGGAAGAGATCGAAGAGGCCACCATCAAGGTGGTGGTGGGCACGGAGAAGAAGAGCCGTGTCATGAGCGAGAAGGAGAAGAAGCTCACCGCGTATCACGAGGCGGGCCACGCCATTGCCACCTACTACTGCGGCACCCAAGACCCAGTGCACCAGATTTCCATTATCCCTCGGGGTATGGCCGGCGGCTACACCATGCACCTGCCCACAGAGGACCGGAGCTACCGCAGCCGGGAAGAGATGCGGGAGGAGCTGGTGGTCCTGCTGGGCGGCCGTGTGGCGGAAGCTTTGGTGCTGGACGATATCTCCACCGGCGCTTCCAACGATATTGAGCGGGCCACCAAGATCGCCCGGGCCATGGTGACCAAGTACGGCATGAGCGATAAGCTGGGCCCCATCACCTATGGGGCGGATGACAGCAACCCCTTCCTGGGCAAGGAAATGGGTCACATCAGCAACTACTCCGAGCAAACGGCGTCGGAGATTGACGAGGAAATCCAATCCATCATCTCCACGGCCTACCAGAAGACCGAGCAGATCCTGAAGGACCACATGGAGGAGCTCCACCGGCTGGCGGCTGTGCTCTACGAGAAGGAGAAGATCGACGGTGTGGAATTCCAGCAGGTGATGGACGGCAACCTGCTGCCCAGCGGCATGACGGCCCAGGCCTTGGGCCAGGAGCCGCAAGAGGCCCTGCCGGAAACCGGCGCGGACCATGCCGGGGACGTCTCCCTGGAGGAGACGCCGGACGCTCCGGAACAAGAATAAAGCAGCAAGAAAATCTGTATGGCAACCAAGGGAATGATCCGTTCCCTTGGTTGCTGTATTGTAGGCGTATAGAAGGCCAGGAGGAACTATGGCGAGAAAACAGACCTATGGCAATGAGAGCATCACCAGCCTGAAGGGGGCCGACCGGGTGCGGCTGCGCCCGGCGGTGATTTTCGGCTCGGACGGCATCGACGGGTGCCAGCATTCCATTTTCGAAATCCTTTCCAACTCCATCGACGAGGCCCGGGAAGGACGGGGAAACGAGATTACCATCACCCGTTTTTTGGATCACTCGGTGCAGGTAGAAGATCACGGCAGCGGCATTCCCGTAGATTATAACCGGAAAGAAGAGCGCTACAACTGGGAGCTGGTGTTCTGCGAGATGTACGCCGGCGGCAAGTACAACAACGAATCCGGACAGAGCTATGAGTACTCCCTGGGCCTCAACGGCCTGGGGCTGTGCGCCACCCAGTACGCTTCCGAGTACATGGACGTGGACATCCGCCGGGACGGCTGCCGCTATACCCTGCATTTTGAACATGGGGAAAACGTGGGCGGCCTGCACAAGGAGCCCTACGGCAAAAAAGACACCGGCACTCTGATCAAGTGGAAGCCGGACCTGCAGGTGTTTACAGACATTGACGTGAGTTTGGACTATTATCTGGATATCTTAAAGCGTCAGGCGGTGGTCAACGCAGGCGTCACCTTCCACCTGAAAAACGAGGTGGCCCCCGGCAAATTTGAAACCACCGATTTCTGCTACGAAAACGGCATTCTGGACCACGCCCGGGAGATCTGCGGGGAAGATTCCCTGACCCCGGTGCAGTTTTGGCAGAGCGAGAAAAAGGTCCGGGACCGGGCGGATATGCCCCTGTACAATGTGAAAATTCACGTGGCAGCCGCTTTTTCCAACCGGGTCCACGTGACGGAGTACTACCACAACTCCTCCTGGCTGGAGCACGGGGGCGCCCCGGACAAAGCGGTGCGCAACGCCTTTGTGTACCAGATCGACGCCTACTTAAAGCAGAATAACAAGTACAATAAAAACGAGAGCAAGATCACCTTCCAGGACGTGGAGGACTGCCTGGTGATTGTCATCTCCTCTTTCTCCAACCAGACTTCCTACGAGAACCAGACGAAGAAGGCCATCACCAACAAGGGCATCCAGGAGGCCATGGTGGAGATGCTCCGCCACAACCTGGAGGTCTACTTCATCGAGAACCCCCTGGATGCGGAGAAGATCGCTGGCCAGGTGCTGGTGAACAAGCGCAGCCGGGAGGATGCGGAGAAAACCCGCCTGAATTTAAAGGGCAAACTCACTGCCAAAATGGACATCACCGGCCGGGTGGCCAAGTTTGTGGACTGCCGCAGCAAGGATGTGCAGGAGCGGGAGATCTTTATTGTGGAGGGTGACTCCGCCTTGGGTTCGGTCAAACAGGCCAGGGATCCTAACTACCAGGCGATCATGCCCATCCGGGGCAAGATCTTGAACTGCCTGAAGGCGGACTACGACAAAATTTTCAAGAGCGAGATCATCACCGACTTGATCAAGGTGCTGGGCTGCGGGGTCCAAGTGAAGAGCAAGGCCAACAAGTCCATCGGCGCCTTTGACATGGACAACCTGCGCTGGAGCAAGATCATCCTCTGCACCGACGCGGACGTGGACGGGTTTCACATTCGCACCATGCTGCTGACTATGCTCTACCGGCTGACTCCCGATCTCATCGAGAACAACAAGGTGTTCATCGCCGAGTCCCCTCTGTACGAAATCACCGCCAAAGACAAAACCTACTTTGCCTACAACGAGCGGGAAAAGGAGCAGTTTCTCCAGGAGCTGGAGGGTCAAAAGTACACCATTCAGCGCTCGAAGGGCCTGGGAGAAAACGACCCGGACATGATGAACTTGACCACCATGAATCCCAAAACCCGCCGGCTTATTCAGGTGAAACCCGGAGACGCGGAGCAGGCGGCCCAGATGTTTGACGTGCTGCTGGGGGACAACCTGGGCGGCCGTAAGGACTACATCGCCCAGCACGGAGGCGAGTACCTGGACGACCTGGATGTGTCCTAAGGGAAGGAGGAAGAAACCATGCCCAGAAAAAAACAAAGCCCTTCCGGGGGAAAGCCTGGGAAGATGCAGGGCTTCATCGCCGGGGCGGGGGAGATTGTCCAGCAGGACATCAGCGACACTCTGCGGAAAAATTTCATGCCCTACGCCATGAGCGTCATCCTGTCCCGGGCCATCCCGGAGATCGACGGCTTTAAGCCCTCTCACCGGAAGCTGCTGTTTACCATGTATAAAATGGGGCTTTTGAACGCTGCCCGGACCAAAAGCGCCAACATTGTGGGCCAGACCATGAAACTAAACCCCCACGGAGACGCGGCCATCTACGACACCATGGTGCGCCTTTCCCGAGGCCATGAGGCCCTGCTGCACCCCTATGTGGATTCCAAGGGGAACTTTGGCAAGGCCTATTCCCGAGACATGGCCTGGGCCGCCTCCCGGTATACGGAGGCCCGCCTGGATCCCCTCTGCCGGGAGCTGTTCCAGGATATCGACAAGGACACGGTGGACTTTGTGGACAACTACGACAGCACCATGAAAGAGCCCACCTTGCTGCCCGCCACCTTTCCCAGTGTGCTGGTCAACGCCAACACAGGCATCGCTGTAGGTATGGCCAGCAACATCTGTCCCTTTAATTTGGCGGAGGTGTGCCGCACCACCATCGCGTTGATCCGGGACCCGTCGGCGGACCTGTTCGCCACCATGCAGGCTCCGGACTTCCCCGGAGGAGGATTGATCCTGTTCGACCGGGAGCAGATGGGAAAGATCTACGAAACCGGCCGGGGCAGCTTCCGGGTGCGCAGCCGCTGGACCTACGACAAGTCCCAAAACTGCATCGACATCACCCAAATTCCCCCTACCACCACCATCGAGGTGATTGTAGAGCGGGTCATTGACCTGGTGAAGCAGGGCAAGCTCAAGGAGATTTCCGACATCCGGGACGAGACCGGCATGGACGGTTTGAAAATCACCGTGGACCTGAAGCGGGGCACGGATCCGGACAAGCTGATGCAGAAGCTCTTTAAGCTCACCACCTTGGAGGACAGCTTTGCCTGCAACTTCAACGTGCTCATCGGCGGCATGCCCCGGGTGCTGGGGGTGCGGGAGCTTTTGGAGGAGTGGACCGCCTTCCGGGTGGAGTGTGTCCGCCGCCGCACCTATTTCGACCTGCAGAAAAAGCGGGAGAAGCTTCACTTGCTCCAGGGTTTGGAGCTGATTTTGCTGGACATTGACAAGGCGATCCGCATCGTCCGGGAGACGGAGGAAGAGGCCGAAGTGGTGCCCAACTTGATGATCGGCTTCGGCATTGACGAAACCCAGGCGGAGTATGTGGCGGAAATCCGTCTGCGCCATTTGAACCGGGAATACATCCTGAAGCGCACCCAGGAGATCAGCGACCTGGAGAAGGATATCCAGCAGCTGGAGGGGATCTTGGCCTCCCAGGCCAAGGTGAAGGGCATCATTGTCAAAGAGCTGGAGGCGGTGGCCCAGAAGTACGGCCAGCCCCGGCGCTCCCGCATTCTCTACGCCGACGAAGTGGAGGAGGCAGAGCTGGTGGAGGAAGTGCCCGACTACCCGGTGCACCTGTTCTTCACCCAGGAGGGATACTTTAAGAAGATTACGCCCCAATCCCTGCGCATGAGCGGAGAGCAGAAGCTGAAGGAGGGAGATCAGATCGCCCAGCAGGTGGAGGACCAAAACAGCGCGGAGCTGCTGTTCTTCTCCGACAAGTGCCAGGTGTACAAGCTGAAGGCGGCGGACTTTGCCGACACCAAGGCCAGCGTGTTAGGGGAATATATCCCGGCCCGGGCCCAGATGGACGAGGGAGAGAGCGCCGTGTATATGGCCGTCACCCACGATTACAGCGGGTACATGCTGTTCTTCTTTGCAAACGGCAAGGTGGCCAAGGTGGAGATGAGCGCCTACCAGACCAAGCAGAACCGGAAGAAGCTCTTAAACGCCTACAGCGACAAAGCCCCCTTGGTGGCTGCCCTGTATGTGCCGGAGGATCGGGAAGTGCTGCTGACCGCCTCCTCCGGCCGGATGCTGCTGTTCCACACCGGGCTCATTGCCCCCAAGGCCACCAAGAATACCCAGGGGGTCCAGGCCATGAACGTGAAAAAGGGCCAGCGGCTGGTGGGGGTGCAGCTCTATGAAGAGGGCATGCTGCGAAACCCCAACCGGTATAAGAAGAACCTGCCCGCCTTGGGCGCGCTGCCTGAGGCCGGAGAGACCGCCGGGGAGCAGCTGAAACTGTAAAAAGACCGAGCGAAGGGCGCATAAAAGTTCTTTAGGCGGTTTTCTTGCAAGAAAACCGCGGCCTTGCCCTTCTTGGGCGTCAGCCCAAAAAGAAAAAATCAGGGCGGCGCCTGCACGCCCCTGTAAGGGCGACAGGCCGCTGCCCGGTCGGCAGCGCACCGAGAAAAACCGGCGAGGGAGAACCCCCTGGAATGTATCCCTTTCGCCGCGGCTTGCGCAGCGCTGGTGCAATCTGCCCGGCCTTTACCTTCCACCGCAGGTGTGGTATAATAAAACGAATCTGCGGGAAAGGAGGCGGCCGCGTGCGGATTTTGGGTATTGACCCCGGCTATGCCATTGTGGGCTACGGTGTGATTGAGGCGGCAGGAGGCCGCTACCGCCCGGTGGAATATGGGGCGGTGACCACTCCGGCGGGGGTGGATTTTGGCCAGCGGCTGGCGGAGATCTACCAGGGCATGGGGGAAATTCTCAGCCGGCTGCAGCCGGAAGCCGCCGCCGTGGAGAAGCTGTACTTTACCAACAACAAAACCACAGGCATTGGCGTGGCAGAGGCGCGAGGGGTCATTTTGCTCTCTTTAGCCCAGGCAGGGGTGCCCCTCTATGAGTACACCCCCATGCAGGTAAAACAGGCGGTGACCGGGTACGGCAAGGCGATGAAGCCCCAGATGCAGGAGATGACCCGGCGGCTGCTGCATCTGCCTCAGGTGCCAAAGCCCGATGATACCGCCGACGCTTTGGCCCTGGCCATTTGCCACGGGCAGGCGGCAGGCAGCCCCCTGCGGGAGGCCCTGCTTCGCCGGCAGCATAAACCGGAGCAAGTGATCTAGCCGCCCTCTTACGTTCCCTGAGGGATGCGCGAGCGCACCGCAGGGCCGCAGCCACCCTTTTTGCGCCCTTACAACCGGACCGGCCGGAGGGGAAAGCGTCCCACGCGGTCGACGCAGGGCAGAGAGGGGCGGCTGCCTCAGCCTTTTGGATTAGAGAAAGGATACACCATGATTTACAGTGTTACAGGTACATTGGTCCACACAGAGCCGGGCGCGGCGGTGGTGGATGTGGGAGGCGTCGCCTTTCGGTGTATGACCTCCATGAGCACGCTGCGGGCCTTGCCTCGGCTTTCGGAGAAGGTGACTCTGTACACCTATCTCAACGTGCGGGAGGACGCCTTGGATCTGTTCGGCTTTGCCACCAAGGGGGAGCTCTCCTGCTTCCGGCTGCTGACGGCCATCAGCGGCGTGGGCCCCAAGGTGGGGCTGGCCATCCTCTCCCAGCTGACTCCGGAGGAGGTGGCCCTGGCCGCTGCCGCCGGGGATGCCAAGCGCTTTACCAAGGCCAACGGCGTGGGACAAAAGCTGGCCCAGCGCATTGTGCTGGAGCTGAAAGACAAGGTGAAGAACTTGTCCGGCGCGGTTCCCTTGGAGAGTGGGACAGAGCCGGGCGGACCTTCCGCCTCCGGGAACGCCGCCCAGGCGGTGAGCGCTCTGGTGACCTTGGGGTATTCTGCCTCGGAGGCCGCCGCCGCTGTGGGCCGGCTGGATTCTTCCCTGTCTCCGGAGGAGCTGATCCGGCAGGCCCTGAAAAGCTTTGGCAGCGCCCATTGACCTGAGGAGAGGAGGCAGACGCCTGTGCAGGTTTGCGTGCGGGAATTGCGGCGGGAGGAAATCCCCCTGCTGCGGGAATTTTTGTATCTTTCTATCTTTGTCCCGGAGGGCCAGCCGCCCTTGCCCCGGGAGATTTTGGACACCCCGGAGTTTCAGGTGTATGTGCGAAACTTCGGAGAAGAGCCTCACGACTGTGCCCTGGTGGCAGAGGCGGAGGGCCAGGTGGTGGGAGCCGCCTGGGCCAGAATTATGGAGGACTACGGCCATTTGGACGAGCACACCCCCTCCTTGGCCATTGCCCTGCTCCCCTCGTGCCGGGGACAGGGCTGGGGGGAACAACTTTTGCAAAGCCTCCTGGAGCTTTTGCAGGCCCGGGGAGAGAGCGGGGTTTCCCTGTCGGTGCAGCGGGAAAACCGGCGGGCTGTGAACCTGTACCGCAAACTGGGCTTTGCGGTGGCTGTGGACAAGGGCGAAGAGTACGTGATGCGCAAGGAACTGCGGTGATCCGCGGGAAAGGAGAAGCAGTATGCCGGTAGAACCTTATGGCGGCCAGCAAGGTTGGGAAGAGGACCTGGACTATGAAAACCGCATGATGGAGCCCGGGTATATCCCAGAGGACCAGGCGGTGGAAAACCCTCTGCGGCCCCGCACCTTCGATCAATACATTGGCCAGGACAAGGTCAAGGAAAACCTGAAAATCTATATCGAAGCGGCCAAAAGCCGGAAGGAATCTTTGGACCACGTGCTGCTCTACGGCCCCCCGGGCCTGGGCAAAACCACCCTGGCGGGGATTGTGGCCAACGAGCTGGGGGTCAACCTGCGCATCACCAGCGGTCCCGCCATTGAAAAGCCGGGGGATCTGGCGGCGCTGCTGACCAATTTGAGCCCCGGAGACGTGCTGTTTATCGACGAGGTCCACCGGCTGCCCCGCACCGTGGAGGAGATCCTCTACCCAGCCATGGAGGACTTTGCCCTGGACATTATCACCGGCAAAGGACAGATGGCGGCCTCCTATCACCTGCCTCTGCCCCGGTTTACTTTGGTGGGGGCCACCACCAGGGCCGGGCAGCTGTCTGCCCCCCTGCGGGACAGGTTTGGGGTGGTGCTCCGGCTGGAGCTGTATTCCCCTCGGGAGCTGGGGCAGATTGTCTCCCGCAGCGCGGAGATCCTGCGGGCCCAAATCGAGGCGGACGCGGCTCTGGAAATTGCCTCCCGGTCTCGAGGCACTCCGCGGATTGCCAACCGGCTTTTAAAGCGGGTGCGGGATTTTGCCGAGGTGATGAGCGGGGGAGTCATCACCCTGAACACGGCCAAAATTGCCCTGGATCGGATGGAGATCGACGAGCTGGGGCTGGACTCCAGCGACCGAAACATGCTGCGGGCCATTATCGAGAACTACAACGGAGGGCCGGTGGGGCTGGAGACTTTGGCGGCGGTGATCGGGGAGGAATCGGTGACCATCGAGGACGTGAACGAGCCCTATCTCATGCAGATTGGCTTTCTCACCCGCACGCCCCGGGGGCGCTGCGCCACGGCTGCAGCCTATTTGCACTTGGGCTATCCGGTGCCTGGGCGGCTGAAAGATTTGGATAACGGCCAGCTCAGTTTGGACGAAACGTAACGGAGATCACAGAAGAAAGGCGGAAACCTATGCGCGCTGCACAGTGGCAGGACTATGAGCTGATCGATACCCTGGATGGGGAGCGCTTGGAGCGGTGGGGGGATATTCTTCTCATCCGGCCGGATCCCCAGATCCTCTGGTCTGGGGAAAAACGGGACCCTCGCTGGGGCCAGGCCCACGCCCGCTACCAAAGGTCTAGCTCCGGCGGGGGCCGGTGGACCTACTACAAAAAAGTCCCGGAGGTGTGGAAGATTCGGTGGGAGGACCTGACCTTCCGGCTGAAAACCATGGGCTTTAAGCACACGGGCATCTTCCCGGAGCAGGCGGTGAACTGGCAGTTTGCCCGGGACAAAATCCTGCAGGAACACCGGCCGCCGGAACATCCGGTGCGGGTGTTAAACTTGTTTGGCTACACGGGAGCGGCCAGTTTGGCCTGCCTGGGAGCAGGGGCCGCCGTCACCCATGTAGACGCCTCCAAAGGCATGGTCCAGTGGGCCAAGGAAAACGCCCAGGCAAGCTCCTTAGAGGACCGTCCCGTGCGCTGGCTGGTGGACGACTGTGTGAAGTTTGTGCAGCGGGAGCAGCGCCGGGGGCGCACCTACGACGGCATCATTATGGACCCGCCCTCCTACGGAAGGGGCCCCGGCGGCGAAGTGTGGAAGCTGGAAGAGCAGCTGTACCGGCTGGTGGAGCTGTGCGTCCCCATTTTGAGCGAAAATCCCCTGTTCTTCCTGTTGAATTCTTACACCACAGGGCTCTCTCCTGCGGTGATGGAATATCTGCTGGGGGTGTTGCTGCAAAAGCGCTTTGGAGGCCAGGTGAGCTCCGGGGAAATCGGATTGCCGGTCACTTCCACCGGGCTGACGCTGCCCTGCGGCAGCACGGCCATTTGGCAGCGCTGAGGCGGTTTGCCCTGTGACTCTCCCTTTTCAAAAGGGACATCCAAGGACGCGGCTCGAAAAAATCAGCGCGCGCCCTGTCCCTTCGTGCTGCCGGCGGCTTTGACAGCGTGCGTTCCGCCCGATTATGGGCCGGGAGCCGGAAAGTATTCTAAACGAGGTGGTTCTGCCATGAAAAAATGGAGTTATTTAGTGCTGATTGTAGGCTGGACCCTTTCCATGGTCTATGAGGCGCTGTTTGTGCCGTCTCTGGCGGGCCTGTACGCCTTGATGGCCGGTTTGCTGGATGTGGTTCTGCTGGGCCTGTACGCCTGGGAGCTGCGCAAAGAGCGGAAGGCGGACAAGGGAGCCCAGCCTCCCATTACCAAAGGGGTCTATGTGGCGGTGTGTGTGCTGCTCTGCGTCCTGTTGGGCTTGGCCATCAGACAGGCAGGGGCCAACCAGCCGCCCCATGTGATGTTCCTGCCCTTGTACCTGGTGGCGATTGGGTGCTCCCTGGGGGCGGCCCTGTGGCTGTGGCGGAAGGAAAAGAAGTCCCCCGCCGGTGCAAAAGCAGCGGAAAACCGTTCCCAGTCCAAAGACGGGAAGTGAGGAGTGTGACCATGCCCTTTATACAAGCGCAGCAGGTGCGTTTTTCCTATGAACCGGAATCGGTAGATGCCCGAGAGGTGCTCCACGGCGTGGACCTGTCCATCGAGGAGGGGGAGTTCGTGGCCCTGCTGGGGCATAACGGCTGCGGCAAGTCCACCATGGCAAAACTCTTCAACGGCATGTTGGTGCCCACTGCGGGAAAGGTTTTTGTGGGCGGCGTGGACACCAGCGTGGAGGAGACCCAGCTGGACGTCCGCCGCCAGGTGGGTTTGGTGCTCCAAAACCCGGACAACCAGCTGGTGGCCGGGGTGGTGGAGGAAGATGTGGCCTTCGGCCCGGAAAATCTGGGAGTGCCTCCCCAGGAGATTCGCCGCCGGGTGGACGCGGCCCTCAAGGCTGTGGACATGTACGAGTACCGGGAGCACGCCCCCCACAAACTTTCCGGAGGCCAAAAGCAGCGGGTGGCCATTGCGGGTATCATCGCCATGGAGACCAAGTGCATTGTTCTGGATGAACCCACCGCCATGCTGGATCCCCGGGGCCGCACAGAGGTGATGGAGACCATTCAGCGGCTCAACCGGGAAAAGGGCATCACCATTGTGCTCATCACCCACTACATGGACGAGGCGGTGCAGGCGGGCCGGGTGGTGGTGATGGATGAGGGAAACATCCTGCGGGACGGCGGACCCCGGGAGGTCTTCTCCGATGTGGAGTTTTTGAAACGCCACGACCTGGACGTGCCACAGGCCACAGAGCTTGCCTACCGGCTGGAGGCCGCGGGCATCAAACTGCCGGGCATGCCTTTAAGCGCGGAGGAATGCATCGCCATGTTTCGGCGGTACCTGCGCCTGGAAAGCCACTAAGATCTGCCGGGAAAGGGGAAAAGTACAGTTGGCGATTCTCGAGACAAAGGATTTGACATACCGTTACAGCCCGGGCACGCCCTTTGCCAAAACTGCCGTGGAGCAGGTGAATATCCAGGTGGAACAGGGGGAGTTTTTGGGGGTCATCGGCCACACAGGCAGCGGCAAGTCCACTTTGATTCAAATGCTCAATGGGCTGCTGCGGCCCACCTCCGGCCAGGTGCTGCTGGACGGGGCGGATATTTGGGCCGAACCGAAAAAGATTCGTCAGGTGCGGTTCCGGGTGGGGATGGTGTTTCAATACCCGGAGTACCAGCTCTTTGAGGAGACGGTGCTGAAGGACATTATGTTTGGCCCCAAAAACATGGGCTTGAACGACCAGGAGGCCGAAGAACGGGCCCGGGAGGCAGCCCACTTTACCGGCCTGAAAGAAGAGCTGCTGGAGAAGTCCCCCTTTGAACTGTCCGGAGGGGAGAAGCGCCGGGCCGCCATTGCCGGGGTTATTGCCATGGACCCGGACGTGCTCATCTTGGACGAGCCCACCGCCGGGCTGGATCCCCGGGGTCGGGACGTGCTCTTGGCGCAGATCACCCAGTACCACAAGACCCGGGGCAACACGGTGCTGCTGGTCTCCCACAGCATGGAAGACATCGGCCGCACCGCCGACCGGATTTTGGTGATGAACGGCGGCCACGCGGCTATGCTGGACGCAACTAAGGCGGTGTTTGCCCGGGGGCCGGAGTTGGAAGCCATGGGCCTGCGGGTGCCCCAGATCACCAAAATTGTTCAGGAATTGGGAAAGATGGGCCTGCCGGTGGATCCTTCTACCTTGACGGTGGATGACGCCCTGCACCAGCTGATCCCCCTGCTGAAGCGGAAGGAGGAGCTGCGATGATTTCCGACATCACCCTGGGGCAGTATTTTCCCCAGAAATCCCTTTTGCACCGGGTGGATCCCCGCATGAAGATCTGCCTGGTGATTTACGCCATTGTGCTGCTGTTTGTGGCGGGCAATTTTGCCTCGCTGGCGCTGGCAGTGCTCTATATCGGCTTGGGCATGGCTCTGTCCAACATTCCTTGGAAGCTGTATGCGCGCAGCGTGAAGCCCATTTTATTTTTGGTGGTGTTCACGGCTGTGCTGAACATTTTCTATGGCACAGGCGAGCCTTTGTGGCAGTTTGGCTTTCTCCGCATCACCCGCAACGGCATCCTCAACTGCGTGTTTGTGTCCGTGCGGATTGTGGCGTTGATTTTGGCCAGCTCCGTGCTCACCTTTACCACTTCCCCCACCCAGCTTACAGACGCCATTGAGCGGCTTTTAAAGCCCCTGGCCAAGCTTCGGGTGCCGGTGCACGAATTCGCCATGATGATGACCATTGCCCTGCGGTTTGTCCCCACTTTGCTGGAGGAGACGGACAAGATCATGGCCGCCCAAAAAGCCCGGGGCGCAGATATGGAAAGCGGCGGCATCACCCAGCGGATCCGCGCCTTGGTGCCGGTGCTCATCCCCCTGTTTGTCTCGGCCTTTCGGCGGGCCTTCGATTTGGCCACCGCCATGGAAAGCCGCTGCTATCACGGGGGCGAGGGCCGCACCAAGATGAAAAGCCTGCACTTTCAAAAGGCCGACTGGGCCGTGCTGGCCTCTGCCGTTCTGTGGCTGGGGGCATTTGTGCTGCTGCAAGTATTGGTGCCCCCCACCATCCGCCTGTAAAGGAGGAAGCCTATGGAACGGAATTTGTTGCTGCGGCTGTCTTACGACGGCGCCCGCTACCACGGTTGGCAGATTCAGGAGAACGCCTTGACCGTGCAGCAGGTGTTTCAAGAGGCATTGCAGAAGATCACAGGGCGAACGGAGGACATCAAGGCCTGTTCCCGCACGGACACAGGCGTTCACGCCCGGGAGTTCTGCGTCAGCTTAAAAACGGAAAGCCCCATTGCCCCCCCACGGCTGTTGGCGGCCTTGAACCACTACCTGCCGGAAGATGTGGCGGCCCTCTCTGTGGAGCAGGTGCCTTTGGATTTTCACGCCCGCTACTCCTGCAAGGGGAAGGAGTACGTGTATCAAATTTGGAACCACCCGGTGCGCAATCCTTTTTTGGCGGGGCACGCCCTGCACTATTGGTACCCGCTGGATGAGGCCCTGCTGCACCGGGCGGCAGAGGCCTATGTGGGCAGCCACGATTTCACCTCCTTTTGCACCTTGGACAAGCGGGAGCGGGGAGACTTGACCCGCACGGTGACCCATGCCCGGGTGGAACGGGCAGGGGATATGGTGACGTTCACCGTGGCTGCCGACGGCTTTTTGTACAACATGGTGCGCATTATGGTGGGAACTTTGCTGCGGGTGCAGCAGGGGAAAATCGCCCCGGAGGAGATTCCCGCCATTTTACAGGCAAAGGACCGCAAAGCCGCCGGTCCCACAGCCCCTGCCTGGGGGCTGTACCTCAACCGGGTGTTTTATTGACCGCCCAAAGGGAAAGGAAGGGAACCCATGGCCAAACACAGGGAGAAACACACCGCCTCCAAAAAGGTGGTGCATCTGCAGGAGTTTCAGGAGGAGCCCCAGGCAAAGGTGGAGTATGAGGATCCGCCTGCAGAGGAGCCTTCAGAGGAAAAGCAAAAAGCCTGGCAGGCGCCCAAGGCGTTTTACCGGGTGGCTTTGGTGCTGCTGGTGGTGGTGCTGGGCCTGGCGATTTGGTTGAACCGGGAGAGCCTCACCCCAGAGAACCTGTGGAATTGGATCCAGCTGCAGGTGCGAGGCTCCGGTGAGGGGGACGGCTACCCAGTTTCCATCACCGGGTCCTCTGTGGCGGAGGGCAATTTTTTGGCTCAGGATGGAAATGCTGTGGTGCTTTCCGACACGGCCTTGACTGTACTGGGCCCCTCCGGGCAGGAGCTGGCGTCCATCCGCCACAGCTTTAACCAACCGCTGCTCAAGCACGCAGGGGAGGTCTACCTGCTGTATAACCAGGGTGGCACCGGCTACATGGTGGTGCAGGGGACGGAAACCGTGCTGGAAGGCACGGCGGAGACAGATATCCTGGCGGGGGCCGTGGCCTCGGACGGCCGGTTCGCCTTGGCCACCCACGGGGAGGACGGTGCCTCCCAGCTGACGGTGTACCTGAGCAGCGGAAGAGAGCAGTTCACCTACCGGTTCTCCCGGGACTACGTGACCGCCTTGGCCTTCAACGGGGATGGCACCCGGGGCCTTGCCTGCACGGTGCGCAGCGAAAGCGGCGAGCTGGTCTCTAAGGTGACGGTGTTTGACTTCAACCAAGCGGATCCCTTGGCGGAATACGAGTCGCGGAACAACCTGCTTCTGGGAGCGGGCTGGGGAGAGAATGGGGTGCTCTACGCTGTGGGGGATACAGCCTTGCTGCGGGCCCAGGCCTCCAACCTGTCCTTCTCGGAATACGATTACCAGGGGCGCCGCCCCACCGCCTACCTGCTGGAGGGAAGCCGGTTTTACCTCTCTTTGTCCGCCTACGAGCACGCGGGCCCCAGCACGCTGCTGGCGTTCCGCGGGCTGGAGGAGCCTTTGGAGATGCAGGCCCAGGACCGCATCCTCTCCCTCTCTGCCTCCGGCGGAAACGTAGGGGCCCTGGTAGATGGGGAGCTGGTGGTGTTTGACGCCTCCACCGGGCAAGAGCTGGCCAGGGCCCAGGCGGGCAGCGACGCCAAAAGCGTGGCCCTCACCAGCGAAAGCGCCGCCTATGTGCTGGGTGTCAGCGAGGTCCGCGCCCTCTCCCTGCAATAACCAACTACAAAAAGGGGAGCTTCCCGGCTGTGCCGTCGGGAAGCTCCCTTTCTGTTTGCGGTGTGTTTATGTGTCTGCATCTGGATACATCAAATCGAAAAGCCAGTTGTCATCCAACCCTACCGTGTAGGGCCTTCCCCTGGTGCTAAAAGTGGTTCCGTCCGGGAGAGCCACAAAGATGGCGTGCACCTTCATCCAGCCAGATTGCACCCCATCCTGAAACGTCAGGTTGACGGCAAACTGGGACACGGCTTTACTGGCGTCCGTTTTCTCCGTGTAGCGGGCGGCTGCCAGGTGGTTCACCAGGTTTTCCAAGTCGTCCCCACGGAGCTTTCGCTCCACCTCCGGATAGTTCTCATCCCGGATGGCAGCCCCGGTGACCGTCTCCGGGTCCCAAGTGAAGATGGGCTTCCCATTTGTGGGTATGGGCGGATAGTAGGCGGCCAGCTCTTCCGGTGGAGCGGTCACTGTTTTACCGTAGATTTTTTCCTTCCAGCGAGGGGAGAAGTAGCCGCCTGTGGTGGATTGATAATAGCCGTCTTCCCACAGAAGAAGGGTGTCGGTGCCGACTATGTGCAGCAAATAGGTCTCTTGGCCGGAGGTGATCTGCAGAAATTCGCTGCTATATGTAGGATTATCCCAAGCTTGGGTTTTCTCGTAACGAAAAGCGTTCAGCTTTTGGAGGACCTCCTGTTGGAGCTCCTCCTCCAGTTCCCTGGGCATGTTGCTCAGCCGGTTCTCCATGTAGCTGACCGTGGCGTCTTCCGGAAAGTCGAAGAGCTGGGTCCCGCTCTGGGCATGCTGGCTGCAGGCCGAAAGATTGGACAGAAGGATAAAGCAACTCAGAGTGCAAAATACAATATTTTGCATAAGCTTACGCATGATCTTACTCCTTTAATATCCTATGCAATGCATAGTAGCCGCTCCTGATTGAATCGTTGCGATATCAATATAGCGACCACTGTGAACCAATCCATCTGCTACTTTCAGAAAACTTTTATAGTATCCGGTAGATTCACTTTTAAATCGGGTATACGCATAACCTGCAACAGCATGGTTGGCATAGTCTGAATGAGAGCCAACTATGTTTAATAAAAATGGGCGTTGCATGTTGATTTCTGACTTGATTTTATCATAAGTAGCAGGATTTTTTGAATAGTACCATGATCCTGGTATATAATGTTCAAATGACATTTCAACGTATTCATCAATGGTATCTGTATAACAAGATTCTGTTGATGCATTATAAAAATAATTTTCATGTCCAATATCTAAAAGAACATATTTAAATAAATCATCTTTATATAGTTCTGTTATATTGCTAAAGCCATCTTTAGCCCCGCGCATTTTCAACAAATTAACTATAGCAACCGGAACACATGTATCCATGTAATAAGGCTTTCCATTACCACTAGGTTTTATTTTAAAATCAGTAAATGCGTAAAATTCACAATAATCTTCAAAGTTATTCCGCCATTCATATGCTTTAAATGGCCCGGCATAGTTTTCGTTCGCCCAAGTAATAGGGTTAGAAATACTACGTGTCGTGGATGGCATAAATTCCCGGCTTCTTGCCTCTTTTACAGAACTATTTAGGGAGGCCTTAGGAGTAGTGATGTTTTCTAAGGTGGTGACCATGTTTGTACCAGTATCCTTAAAATACTTAAGGTTACCTGTATATACAATTTTATCTGTGGGAGCCAGAGAGAACTCTTCATACAGAGGTTTAGCTGTATCGGAAAACTCCAATATTTCGTTTTCCATGTCGGGGTAAACTGCCACCACAACATACCCTTTTTCTGTATTTTCATCCGCTAAATCGAAAGAATAAGCTGTGATGCTACCGTTCTCGTCGTAGAGAGGTGTAGATGAGACAACTTCAGTGGTGGTTGTCCATGTGGTTTCCAAGCCAGAGTTGACCATATCATTTATAAATAAACCAGCTATCTCTTGCACTACATCTTCTGACAAAACAGCGGAATTATCTTCTGCCATAGCGGCTGGGGTTATGCCAGTTAACAGTAGCAAAGTGGCCAAAAGCGCACAGAGCCTCTTTTTCATTTTCTTCATACGGCAAAGCCTCCTTCAAAAATGTTAGGGGTGATAAATTGCCAATCTTGCACTTAAAAAGGAAAAAAGGTTGCGTATGCACGGGACTCACCTCACTTGTATATCTGTAGTCTAATAATACTATTTAATTTCAAGATTGTCAATAGATTTTATCTAATTCATTAAAAAAGAAAGCAGACCCTAAAAGGGCCTGCCCTGTGGTTTGCCGGATTTCCCTAGGTCATCCCCGGGGGAGAAAATAGGCGTTCTCCTTGGGCTCTTTCAGCTTTTCCGAGAAGGCCGCGGCGAAGCTTTCATAGGCGGGGGTGAACACGCCTTTGGCGTGCTGGGGGCACCCTTTGACGCACCGGAAGCAGGAGATGCACTTCTCCGGGTCTATGGCCGCGCAGTCCGGGGCAATGGCCTGCATGGGACATTGCCCCACGCACAGGCCGCAGTGGATGCAGTCCTCTGTGGTGGTGGGCACAAAGCTGCCCCCTTTGCCCCCCTCTTTATAGGGGCGGTTTCCGGGCGGGGCGAAGTCGGTCCAGCCTGCTTGCAAGTCCTCCCAGGCCTCCAAGGCAAAGGCCCGGTCCTGGTCCAAATCGTGGGCGTTGGGCCGCCCTTTTTGAACGGAGCCATAGGTGTGTTCCCCCACCAAAGCGGCGCCGGCAAAAGGTGCAAACCCATGTTCCCGGCAGAAGTCTGTCAACTCCAGCAGGGCGTCGTCAAAGTCCCGGTTGCCATAGGTGACCGTGACCAGGCAGGGGGTGTTGTTTCCCTGCAGAGGCGCCAGGCGTTCCAAGGCGCCTTGAAATACCCGGCCGCCGTAGACCGGGGCGCCGAAGACCACCAGGTCTTCCGGGGAAAATGTGCGGGATTCCGCAGGGGCGCAGGTCACGTCCAGCAGGACGGCGTCCCCCAGGGCAGTGGCGATGGACCAGACGCCTTGGCGGGAGGTGCCTGTGGGTGAAAAAACGGCCGCATAGATGGCCATACAGCACACAACCTTTCTGAAAATTTGGGTGACGGAATAGAGTTTGGATATACTGATTATAGGGTTTCTAGGGCAAATTTGCAAGGTTTTTAAGAGTTCCTTAAGGGGGATGGGGCTTGTGGAAAAGCCAGGATTGTGCTATATTTATCTGGTAACGCGAATTGCGGGAAAGGGGGCAGGCTGAGACGTGGCGTATATAGGGGATCTTGTGTTCGTATGTGTCTGCCTTTTGTTTGTCATCATTGGGGCGCGTCGTGGGTTTATCAAGTCGGCTGTGCACTTTTTGGGCGCCATTCTCTCGGCGTGCCTGGCCTCTCTTTTAGGCGGCGCTGCAGCCCAGTGGGTGTTTGACAACTTCTTCCGGCAGGCTCTGGCGGAGCGGATTGGAGAATCTTTAGCTTCCATGGGAAACGGGGACGCGCTGGCTGCCGTGCAGGAAGTGCTTTCCTCTTTGCCGGATTTTTTGCTGCGCGCCTTGGAGAGCGCAGGTATTACCGCCAACTCCCTGGCGGACAGTTTAACCGCGGGAAGCGGGCAGGCGGCGGAGATGATCGCCCAGGGGCTTTCCCCGGTGTTTGTGGGATTTCTGAAAATCCTGGCGGTTATCGTGCTGTTTTTCCTGTTTATGATTGCTGTGCGCGCCTTGGGAAGCCTGCTCTCCACGGTGTTTTACCTGCCAGTGCTGAGCCAGGTGAACGCCCTTTTGGGAGGCGTTTTCGGCCTGCTGCTGGCCGTAGTTACGGTGTGGATTATTCTAGGAGTTTTGTGGGTGTTTACCCCCCTGCTGCCGGCAGAGACCCAAACCCAGCTCACAGAGGCGTTGGAAGCTTCCTACCTGTTGGGGCCTCTGTCCGCGTGGAATCCGTTGGAGACCATGTTTCAGTGAGGGCTTGTTGACAAAAATTTGAAACCCCGGGACTAGTATGAAACGAGCTCCTTGTGGGGAGATTTGTGAGAAGATAAGGAGAGGGAAACCATTCATGGCAAGAGAGAGAAAACCCATCAACCAAAACTTGACCATACCCAATGCGCTTTCGGTGCTGCGCATTTTGATCATCCCCTTTTTCGCCTGGTACTTTTTGCACGACCAGCTGGGAATCGCCGTGGCGCTGCTGGTGCTGTCCGGCCTTTCCGACTGTGTGGACGGCCTGATCGCCCGCAAGCTGAACCAGGTGACAGAGCTGGGGAAAATGCTGGATCCCTTTGCGGATAAATTGACCCAAGGGGTGGTGGCCCTTTGCCTGGCGGTAAAATTCCCGGTGATTGGTCCCCTGCTTTTGCTGTTTATTGTGAAAGAGGTGGTCATGCTCTGCTGTGCCTTTGGGCTTTTGAAAAAGAAAAAGCGCCCCTGTGCGGCGCAATGGTATGGCAAGGTGGCCACGGTGATGTTCTATGTTTCCGTGGCGGCCATTGTGGTGATGGATGGATTTTTCCACGTGCCGCGTACGGCGTTTGTGGTGATTTCCAGTGTGCTGCTGGTTTTGACGGCAGCCATGATGGTGTACTCCGCTGTGAAGTATTTTCAAATTTTCCGGGAGATCCTTCGCTCCGACGATGAGCAATACGAGCTCTCCCTGCACGATGAAATTCGAGCCAAAACCGTGCGGAAAAAGCGGAAATAATCTCGGAGATGGCGGACAGGTTCCCAGGTCTCCGGGAATTTCTGTTTTTTTACGGCTGATTCACACTTTCGCCATCTTTGTCTGGTTTAATAAAACAGCTGTGGTTTAACAAGAGGAAAGGAACGAAAGCGTCATGCTGATGTGTACACGATGCAAAAAACGTCCGGCGGTGGTTTTTGTCTCCAACGGGATAAACGGGCAGCCCACCCAGGGGCTCTGCCTGGTCTGCGCCAAGGAGCTGGGAATCAAGCCGGTTAACGACATTATGGAAAAGATGGGGATCACCGATGAGGAGCTGGAGGCCGCCACGGCCCAGATGACCGAGTTGATGAACCTGCAGGAAGATAACGACCAAGATACTGAGGGGGAGGACGAACTGTTTGCCCCCGGCGGGGCGGCTACCATGCCCGTGGACCAAATGCTGGGCGGACGCCCGGGAGAAAACGGCGGATACGGCGGGGCCGGCGTCCAAAACCGGAAGGAGAGCTTCCACAAGAAAAAGCGGAAATACATCCAGAATTACTGCACGGACCTGACGGGCAGAGCCCGGCGGGGAGAGCTGGATAACATTGTGGGCCGGGAGAAGGAAATTCAGCGGGTGGTGCAGATCCTCTCCCGCCGGACGAAAAACAACCCCTGCCTGATCGGCGAGCCCGGCGTGGGTAAAACAGCGGTGGCCGAGGGCTTGGCCCTGCGTATTGCCCAAGGGCAGGTTCCCGCCAAGCTGCGGGATAAAGAGGTGCAGTTGTTGGACCTGACCGCCCTGGTGGCAGGCACCCAGTTCCGGGGCCAGTTTGAAAGCCGCATTAAAGGTTTGGTGGACGAAGTGAAGGCCGACGGGAATGTGATTCTCTTCATCGACGAGGTCCACAACCTGGTGGGCACGGGAGATGCGGAGGGCAGCATGAACGCCGCCAACATTCTGAAGCCCGCGCTCTCCCGCGGGGAGATTCAGGTGATTGGCGCCACCACCTTCAACGAATACCGCAAATACATTGAGAAAGACGCTGCCTTGGAGCGCCGGTTCCAGCCGGTCACGGTGGCAGAGCCCTCTGTGGACGATGCAGTGCAGATTTTGCTGGGCATCAAGGGTTACTATGAGAACTACCACCGGGTGAAGGTGTCGGAGGAGATGTGCCGGCGGATGGTGGTGCTGGCAGAGCGGTACATCAACGACCGGTACCTGCCCGACAAGGCCATCGACCTGCTGGACGAGGCCTGTGCTTGCGCTGCCTTGCGGAATAAAAAACTGGAGGAGTACGACGAGGCCCAGCTCTCCCTGACCCGAGAAAAGAACCGGGAGCAGGAGCTTTCCAACCCCACAGGAGGGGCGCAGGTGGACTATGAGGAGCTGGCCAAGACCCATTACCGGATTGCCACCTTGGAAGAGAGTCTGGATAAGCTGAAAAGCGAGGGCGTGTTTGCCCAGGTGGAGGAGCAGGACGTAGCCAAAGTGATTGAGCTGTGGACCGGCATTCCCGCTGCCCGGGTGCAAGAGAATGAACTGAAGAAGCTTGCACACTTGGAAGACGTGCTGAAAAAGCACATCATCGGCCAGGATGAGGCGGTCAATGCCATTTCTGCGGCCATCCGCCGCAGCCGGGTGCAGATCAGCCCCCGGCGGCATCCGGCATCCTTCATCTTTGTAGGCCCCACCGGCACAGGGAAGACCGAGCTGGTGCGGGTGCTCTCCCAAGAGCTGTTTGACACGCCGGAAACTTTGATCCGCCTGGACATGAGCGAGTTTATGGAGAAACACTCGGTCTCCAAAATCATCGGGTCTCCTCCCGGCTACGTGGGCTACGATGAAGCCGGCCAGCTGACGGAAAAGGTTCGCCGCCGGCCCTATTCGGTGCTGCTGTTTGACGAAATTGAGAAAGCCCATCCGGATGTGCTGAACATTTTGCTGCAGATCCTGGATGAGGGGCGCATCACCGACGCCCACGGCCGCACGGTGAACTTTGAGAACACGGTGATTGTCATGACCTCCAACGCGGGCAGCGACCGCCGGGAGAACGCCCTGGGCTTTAACAAGACCGCTGCGGATATGAACCGGGAAAAGGTGATGAAGGCCCTGGGAGAGTTCCTCCGGCCGGAGTTCTTAAGCCGTATCGACGAGGTGATTGTGTTCCGTCCCCTGGATGTGGAGGACTACAAGAGCATTGCCGCCCTTATGCTGGACGAGTACGTGTCCTCCCTGGGAGAAAAGGGCATCACCCTGACCTACACCCCGGAGGTGTGCGCCTATCTGGCGGAGAAGTCCATCCACGGCCAAAGCGGGGCTCGAGACCTGCGCAACAACATCCGCCGCATGGTGGAGGATAAACTGGCCATGATTTTGGTGGAGCAGGGCGAGGGCGCTGTCTCTGGCGTGGGTTTGACCATGGAGGGACAGGATTTAAAATTGAACGTGCTGTAAAGAGGTCCCTGCAGAGCAGGTGTGCCTTCTGGAACGCGCTGGCAAGGAAAGCTTGCGGCGCGTTCTTTTTTATGTTTGGGATCTTTGCGAGAAAAGTCTGGAAAAGGCCTTGACGGAAAAGGAGAGGTGTGCTATAATAATTCCCGTCGCGAAATGCGCGGGTGTAGTTCAGTGGTAGAACCCCAGCCTTCCAAGCTGGTCGTGTGGGTTCGATTCCCATCACCCGCTCCAAAATGTGTGCGGGCCAAAAGATGCGCCAATAGCTCAGCTGGATAGAGCAACTGCCTTCTAAGCAGTAGGCC